>Ga0137308_100320_pt1 | contig 85838 bp, 73 predicted proteins | sample Inofrocosms_June_FD_97181 | JGI IMG/M metagenome (GOLD analysis project Ga0137308, IMG submission 97181) | Mouse cecal microbial communities from Vienna, Austria - N-Acetylneuraminic and N-Acetylglucosamine D2O microcosms_June | ecosystem: Host-associated > Mammals > Digestive system > Large...
TGCTGGAAATATACTGCTTACCCATTAATAAATATATAAACAGAAAACATACTGCTGTGCTCACTATTGGATAAAAGAAAGCTTCCCAAATTTTAGTTATTCCTATCAAACTATCAGAAATTTCAAAATTTTCCGTAAATATCCCCCCTATCCCATTTCCATAAATATTATACTCTTATATTTTTTATTGCGCTTTCAATTATCTTGATTCTCATAATATATTGCAATAGGGTGTATAACGCAAAGATTGCTCTGACTTGTTGGAAGTATTCTCCTCAACACTTCGTTTGCAGTAAATTGTAATGTTGCAAAAACATTTTTGTCATCATTCGGATTGGTATCTTCTCCTATTTTATTAGTAATCATCCCAACACAAATAATTTCACCACCATATTTAAATCCTAAATCTATTGGGTCAACTCTAAAATATTTTGTATTTAATGGAATTAGATACCCATCACTTGAAATCAACATACGATTATAGGGTATCAGTCCTCTTAATACCTTAATCACTATTGCAATTTCATCAAACGACTTATTACTCTCATCCACAATTTTTCTTACTTCTGTTTTAAACTTATTTCCTGCCTTACGTAATTATTCTCTGTTATATCCCTCTTTCACTTTTTCTGCCTCGGCCTCAATTTGTTCAGCCGTATTCCTTTTTGCATAATCTATAATACCACCTTTCTCAAATAATCACTCAAGGTAATCGAAATCAACAAAATCAAATACTCGTTTCATTTCAACATAATTGCCTGTGTCATCTGCACTCTGATTCCCATATTCGACTTTTATCGGATTGATATAGTTATATGCGATGTTAAAAGCTGCATCATGCATTGTCTTAGAAATAATTTCACGAGAAGTTTCTGTTGATGAATTACTTTCCACCGATTCTAAGCTTCCTGATAAATTTGCTTCCGCTTTTACCAGTTTTGCAAGCGAGCCACCCAGTTGAGCATTAACATTCGCTGCTATTTTAGAGCTATCCGCTTCTGTCTCGCTTGATACTTTTTCATCCGAAAATGACTGCATCAGCCCCTGCTCGGACTGTGCAATAATTGAATTGACTATATCTGTATCAAGATATAAAAACTGTTTCATTTTTCTCCTCCTTAGCAAACAAAAAACTTTTTAGCCATTTGCTTATTGGGTTATTCTAATTTCGTACTTTCTGTTTCCTCAAGCTTCTCATTCTCCAACGCCCGATATTCCCGCCTTAATTCCTGTAACAGCTCTTCCTCACTCGGTAAATACAATTTATACTTTGATGCAAAAATCTGTGTCTCATTCTCTGGCAAAGTATATTTAACCACCGATTCGCTCTTGTCCGCACACAACACAATGCCAATCGGCGGATTGTCTCCCTCATTCATCAGCTCCCGCTCATAATAATGGACATACATCTGCATCTGTCCTAAATCTTGATGGGTTAAGTCTCCGACTTTTAAATCAATCAGTACAAAACACTTCAAGATATAATTATAGAATACAAGGTCAATCCAGAAATGGCGTCCATCAAAGGTAATTCTTTTTTGTCTGGCGACAAAGGAAAATCCTCTTCCAAGTTCTAACAAAAACTTCTGCAAATGGGTAATTAAAGCTTGTTCCAAGTCGCTCTCATAGAAATCATCATTCGGATTCAGTCCAAGGAATTCAAGTACATAGGGGTCACGTATAATATCTTCGGGTGTTTTCGCTGCTTCTGATGTCTGAATCTCAGCAGCAACCTTTTCTTTATTTTTACTGGACAACAGCCTTTCATAAAAAAATGTGTTTATCTGGCGTTCAAGCTGTCTGGTACTCCACCCAGCCTTTACCGCTTCCTGCATATAAAATTCCCTTGCATTACCGTTTTCTACTTTCATTAAAAGTCTATAATGCGTCCAGCTCAATTCGTCACGCAGTGCGTGACCATTTGGAAAAGTTAAATAAAATTGCCGCATATATTTTAAATTAGTAACCGTAAAACCTTTCCCAAAATCATGCGTCATCTGCTTGGAAAGTTCTTTCAGCAGTCCTGCGCCATATTCTGCCTTTTCATTACCGCCCTGCTCTTCTATAATGGATTTACCAATATTCCAATATGCTTCCACCATTGCAAAATTAGCAGTTTGGTAGACCTTGCTTCTTGCAGCAAGCAATATATTCCTTATTTCATTATAAAAGTTCTGATTCACCTACAAATTCCCCTTTCACAACACATTTATGAAAATCCACCTATAGTTCTTTTCGGTCAGCCCTTTAACCACTCTTGCAATGGTAGAATTATCCACATATGCCCCAGCAGACACTGCCTTTCAATTTTCGTTATCTGAATACTATAATAGAATCAAAGAGCAGATTCTATTATCTAAATTCTATTATAGTCCATTTTTCCCTATCTCACAATGCAAAAGCAACGCAAACTTCAAAAAACAACAGCCCCGCTCATCCTCCAAAGATAAGCAGGGCTGAAGCCCTCGTTTTTATACAATTCGATTTTCGGGCAGTTCCCCACGCAGTTTTTTAAGCTGCTCATTAAATTTCTTGTGCTTCTCTGATTTGACAGCAATCCCTATAAAATATCTGCTCACAAGAAAATCTAAAAGATACTCTTTAGGAATCTGAAATTTTTGCCGTATGAAAAAGCTCTTTAGCTCCTGTTTGCTACACCATTTGGCAACAGAGCTTTCTCCATAACCCGTAAATTGCGCCACCCGTCTGACATTCAACACATCGGGATAGTCTTTCAGCAGCATCTCATAATATTGCCGCATATTGGTTAAATCCTCTTTTGTAAACACATCTTCAAAAGACGGAGCTTTCTTGCCCCCATCCCTCATATAGAATCCATCTGGAGCTTTATACAGCTCTGGGTAATCGTCTCTGTCATGCAGGTATTGAATGACATCGGTTGTCTTGATTTTAAACCGCCGTGTCTTTTTCCCGCTGTCTATGTTTGGCACAAGACCGCTTTCCAAAAGAAAAAGGCATGTCTTTTTGCTGATATGACAGATGCGGTACATCTGGTCTTTGGTTATGTATTCGGGATATTGCTCCAGAATCTCCCTACAATATTTTTCTGTAATCATTCTATGCACCTCTTCGCAGTATTTTGGCCAACAGCAGAAGATTGGGTGCCGTAGTTCTCTCTAAATATTTTTAGGAATCTTGAGAAGCCAGTCCAAACCGGGCTTCTGTTCTCTCCTCAGTTCTCTCCAAGTTCTCTCTTTTTTCCGTTTTTTGAGCCATTTTCGGGTGGCTTTCAGTGAGTTCGAATATTCAGTGTATTTAAGCGGCTTTCACGCCGCAAGCCCTTGATTTTCCTATATTTTCAGCCATTATTAACTTCCATCAAAACTCGCTAAAATCAAATAAATTCCAGTAAAGTCCATTGACGGTAACGCACTCGAAATGCAGTTGTCCTTTACAGGGCACGTGGGTTCGAATCCCACACTCTCCGCCAGACGCTTACGTCCACAAGCGGGTTTGCCGCTTGTGGGCTTTTTTTGATTTCACCGCTTTCTTGAGGAATATTTCCTCTGTCTCTCTAAATTTCGAAATCCATTTACTTTCTCTGGTTTTTGGATATAGTAGAGGTAGAAGTCTAAAGTATTCTTTAGATTTCAAGAACTCTGTATATCCGACTGTGCCAAGCGGCACCGCATAGTTAATAATTGTTTATTCAATCACTTGTCATAGAAATCAATCCAATTCCGTGTCTTCAATTTTTTTAATCTTTCCATTCTCCAACGCCCGATATTCCCGCCTTAATTCCTGTAACAGCTCTTCCTCACTCGGCAAATATAATTTATACTTCGATGCAAAAATCTGTGTTTCATTCTCTGGTAATGTAAACTTAACCACCGATTCGCTCTTGTCCGCACACAACACAATTCCAATCGGCGGATTATCTCCCTCATTCATCAATTCCCGCTCATAATAATGAACATACCTCTGCATCTGTCCTAAATCTTGATGGGTTAAATCTCCAACTTTTAAATCAATCAGTACTATTGTTTATCAGTTGCCCCCGGCGCTGCTGTCTGTGTTTTGGGCAAAAGCAGAAAACGATAAAAGCAGCCATCTATAATTGCTAAGATGGCTGCTTTTGTTTTGTAAAATACTTCTCTTCTTATTCCATCCCAATCAGCTCCGGAATCGTGGCCTCGAAGTCCACGCCATACCATGGCTTATCCGGATTGCGCAAAGTCACCTCTATGGTATGCGCCGTGTAGTCGGCCGCAATGCGCATGGCATCGCGCCAGTCCTTTCCTTTCATGATCTCCCCCACGCAGGTGCTGGAGAAAAGATCTCCCGTTCCGTGATAGGCGGCATCGATTCTCCGATTCTGGTAGATGTAATACTCCCCTGTCCTCCGTTCGTATCCCATGACGCCGGTTTTCCCCTTTTCCAGAGAGACCCCTGTGAGGACGCTGATGCCCGCGCCCAGTTCATTGAGCCTTGCCAGGAGTTCCTTAATATAGGCCTCATCGTATTCTTCCCTGTATTCCATTCCCGTCATCAGGGCGGCCTCGGTGATATTGGGCACAATGATGTCCGCTTCCGCGCAGAGTTCGGCATTTTTCTTTACGTAGTCCATATCAAAGGCCGGGTACAGCTTTCCGTTGTCCGCCATCACGGGATCCACGATAATCACGGTATTCCCGCTCCGGAACGTTCGAAACAGTTCCTTTACCTGGTCGATCTGCTCCCTTGTCCCCAGGTATCCGGTGTAGATAGCGTCAAACTTCACGCCCTCGCTTTTCCAGTGGTTCGCAATGGGCTCGATCTGGTCGGAAAGGTCCTTGCAGGTGAAATTCTTGAACATCGTGTGGGTTGACAGGACTGCCGTAGGCAGGATGACTGTCTCGGACCCAAGGGCGGATATGACGGGCAGGGCTATGGTCAGGGAACATTTCCCCAGGCATGAGATGTCCTGTATAGTCAATACTCTTTTCATTTTGATACCTCCTTGCGCGTCTTACGCGCCCAGACGGCAGAAACCATTCCGCCGCCCGGTATAACAGGCTGAATACGCTTATTTATTCAGTCCTGATTCAAACGATCAGACACATCGTATCACCATCTGCATACCATGTCAATAGGTTTATTGACTTTCGAAAAAATCTGCCGTAAAAGGCCTGGCCGTCTTCAAAACAGGCCGGTCGGACGGAGGCCGCAGGGCTCGTAAGCCAGTAGTCCGTCTCCGTATTGCCGGGCGAGAGCAGCTTGTCTTTCCAGATTCCCCGGAGGTTGGCGGGCCGGATGCCCAGGCCTCGTCCCGCAGCCGAAAGGCGCTGCCAGTGTATTCCTGTTTTCTCAGAAGTCCCTCACCGGTGCCGCGCTTTACCGTAATCCGCCCGGCCTTTCATCCCTCAGCACAAATCGTATTTTACCACATCCATCACTGCCCGCCCATCCGAATAGAAAGAAATCCCTTCCGCAGACTGATCCGTGTAAAAGGTCAGCGTAAGCGTCTGTTCTCCGTCATTCACAAAGACCTCCGCGCTGAAACGGTCCAGAATCATCCTCAGCTTCAGTTTCCCGTCCCTGACGGGAACCAGACTTCTCCTCTGATGGATGAACGCTCTCCGGGAACCGGAAAATTTCCTGTCGATCTTCAGCAGGGACTCATGGGGGCGAAAGCTGACGGCGGTATGGCAAACATCGTCCTGGGCAAAACGAACCGCAAATTTCTGCAGCCCCCTTTCCCCCTGAAGCGATTCATCCACATGAAGCACCAGCTCCATATCGATTCTTCTTCCGGTGACGCCGGGCAGCCTGGTTATTCCTTCGAAAGCCACATTTTCATAGCGCACCTCCCGGCCGCGCATTGCGTCCAGCTCCCGGACGGGCCGCTGGAAAAGCCTGCCGTTCTTTATGGACAGTTCCCGGGGCAGGCTCATCTGCCCAAACCATACATGCTTGGTATCCCGCAGATTGCAGGTATCCCAGTTCTGCATCCAGCCGATCATAATCCGTCTGCCGTCCGGCGCCAACACCGTCTGCGGCGCATAGAAGTCAATTCCATAGTCTATCGCCTGATCCTGCTCCTGTACGAAAACATGGTTCTCTCTGTCATAGCTGCCAATCAGGCAAAGCGTCCCGTTTCCATTGTGATATTCGAAGCCCCTGGGCATCATGTCCTGGGGGCTGGTGAGCAGCACATATTTCCCGTCCAGTTCAAAGAAATCCGGACATTCCCACATCCTGCCAAACCTGTTCTTATTTTCCGCCAGAATGCTTACAAAATCCCAGCAGAGTCCATCCCTGCTTTCATATAGCAATATCCTGCCGTCATGGTTTTCCGTACAGTTTCCCACCACGCAGCGGTAGGTTCCGTCTTCCTCCATCCATATCCTGGGATCCCGAAAATCACTTCTGCTGCCTCCCTCCGGCAGACTTTCCCCGTCCAATACAGGATTGCCGGAATATTTTTCATAATCCCTGCCGTCTCCCACGGCAATGCACTGGGTCTGAATCTCCCGGAAGCTGCCGTCCACCAGAGGCTCCTTAACCACGCCCGTATAGATCAGCAGCTGTCTGCCGTCCGGCAGTTCCACAGCGCTTCCGGAAAAGCATCCGTCCTTGTCAAAGGCGGTATCCGGCGCCAGCGCCGCAGGAAGATAGGTCCAATGCAGCAAATCCCTGCTCACCGCATGTCCCCAATGCATCTGATTCCAGACGGAATCATAGGGATAATACTGATAGAACAGATGATACTCGCCCTTGTAAAAGGAAAAGCCATTCGGATCGTTCATCCACCCCACCCTGGGGCAGAGATGGAACGCCGGGCGCGCCGCTTCCCCAATGCACTTCTCCATTGTCTCTTCATACTTTCTTGCTTCTCGTAATGTTTGGCTTACCATAGAAATCCTCCTAAACCACTTGCTTTCTTTTTCAAAATCAGATACTATAGAATTAGTTCGTCCCCATGAAGGAGATTTTATGAAGACAAAAGTTACCATCCAGGATATTGCCGATGCCCTGAATCTTTCCCGCATGACAGTATCCAAAGTATTGAACAATTCCCCCAATGTCTCTGCGGAAACCAGAGCTTTGGTATTGAAAAAAGCCCAGGAAATGAATTATAAATATGGCAGTGCCGCTGCCCATCCAATTGCGAAAGGCGCCCTCCACCGGCCGACAAAAAGCTTCGCTTTCCTGATGCATCTCACCCCTGACGCTTTCCATATCGGCTCCGGAATCATCACCCAGCTGGAACAGGAAATCCGCAGCGAGGGATATTCCCTTACCCTCCACAGCATTACGGAGGAGGATATCGATTCCCTGACGCTCCCTCCTAATCTGAACCAAAATCAGACGGCGGCAATTGTCTGCCTGGAGATATTTCACCCGGAATACAGCAGGCTCATCTGCTCTCTGGGAATCCCTGTGTTGTTTATTGACGCCTACGCCGGTTTCCATTCCCTGCATCTGGACTGTACCCTGTTAATGATGGAGAACCGCAACAGTACCTGCCGGATGCTTTCTGCCCTGTGCCGGGAGCATGTGCTGACCTCCATGGGTTTCGTGGGAGACAGCAGCCACTGCGTCAGCTTCCGTGAGCGGTACGAGTCCTTTCTCCTGACGGCTTCCGAGTACGGCGTGGAAACCCGTCCTTACAATCTCATAGCGGACGACAGTTTTTACGGTCAGGATGGCTGGATTATGGCACATCTGCAAAAAATGGAGCGTCTGCCCCAGCTTTTTTTCTGTGCCAATGACGTACTGGCACAGGCGCTCATCCAGGCACTTGCGGAGCTGGGAATCCACACTCCCGGGGATATTATGGTGTGCGGGTTTGACGGTATTCCATCCATGAACACCCTCATGAACAGCCTGACCACCGTACACATCCCCTGCAAAAAGCTGGGCATATGCGCCGCCCAGCTCCTGTTTCATCAAATACAATATCCCGGCAGCATTTCGGGAACCATATATCTGGACACAGAAGTCCATTTCCGGGAGTCCGCGCCCTGCGTTTCGGAATCCCCCTCCTGATTCATACCCTTTATCTGCCAGATTGTCCGGCCGCCCTATGGGGCCGCCGGACTTTTTACAATGATATCCCGGAATACCGCATCCGTATCATTGGCAAATATCCCCCAGTTCGCCCCGTCCACGGATTTATAAATGCGATTGCTCAGGGCTTTGGTATCGTCTATATACAGAACCACGATTTCGTTTTCCATCACCAGCTTCACATGGTATTCCTTATCCGGCTCGAACTGAAAATCCGTATAAATCACAGGTTCCACATAAGGGATTCTGGAGAGGACACAGCCTTCATAGTGAATGGATTGGTTCTTTGCGTCCAGCACCAGCCCGGTATACTTTCCATACTCCTCTCCCATACCGAAAGCAAAGCCCGCGTATCCGTCTCTGCCCAGCGATACCGTACACTCCAAAAGCATTGTAGGTTCCCGCATACCGAACTGCGCCAGGGCAATTTCGTCCGAACCGGCAGAAAGTCTGTAGGCATCCGCTTCCGTCTCCACATTACCTGAAGTCCCCATTAAGGCCGGCGTCTTTTCCTGTGTAAAATATTCCGCCAGACCGGAGGGTTCCTTTACCCCCAGGGTCCCGTCCTCTTTCTGAACCAGTTCATGTACCAGCAGGCTTCCGGCCCAGTTGTAATTTCCTGTGTCTTTCGGCTCCGGCTTTCGGCCCACCCATCCGCACAGATAGCGCCTGCCTGCGTACTCCGCCGTCTTGGCCGCGTAAAAGCAGAACCCCGTGCCGTCCAGCACATTGTTCCCGGGCTCCGTAAACGGTCCGTAGGCGGAGTCCGCCATGGCATAATAGGTCACCATGTCCCAGCTGTAAAAGAGATAGTAATGATCCCCCATCCGAAACAAATCCGGGCACTCCAGCATATACTGTTTTTCCGGTGCGTAAAGGGGATCGCACAGGGTCCAGGCGGAAAGGTCTGTAGAGGTATATCTTGCCACCACGCCCCCCAGGCTCTCCTCCCTGGCGGCAATCAGCAGCCAGTAGCATTGCTCTTCCTCATTCCAGAATACATAGGGATCCCGGAAGTCATCACCGGAATAATTCTCTGCCGCATAAAAGGTGTCCTCCGGAATCTTGGTCCAGTTCACATTGTCCTCGCTGACGGCGTGCATCACGCATTCTCTGTCAAGTCCTTTTTCGTGAAAGGAATCATTATGCCCTGTATAAAAGCAGTGATATCTGCCGTCCCGGTCCTTAACCACGCATCCGGTTCCGATGGCCAGATCCGGTTCGTCGCCGGAAGCGCCGAAAGGAACCATCAGGCCATCGTCCCTGTATTCATAAAAATTTGTCGTAGAAAATTTGTGGATCGGATGATATCCCATCCCATTATGGTCTGTATCATATAAATAATACAGCTGCAGCCCGTCTTCGTCCGCCATAGGCATCACATCGCCTACCCATGCGCCCTCGGAAGTAGGGTACAGCCTGTAAGGTACGCTTTCATAATGTTCCACATCTCCTGCCTCGCTTTCCGGAACCGGAGCCATGGGCTGAGAAGCGCTGTTATCTGCCTCCTCCCTCTCCTCCGGCTCCTGTGTTTCAAGGCTTCCCTGTTCCTGCCCCAGGGAAGCGTCCTCCCGGGTCCCGGGAGGCGGCTCCTGCCTTCCGCAGGCCGCAGCCATTGCAAGGCAGGAAACCAAACATAAGAAAAAAAGTTTCTTTTTCATAGCAATTGTTTCCCTCACACTTCCCCTCATGCCGCCTGTGGCAGCACAAACATTAACTAAAAAGGTGCAAGACAAAGCGCAAAAGCCGCGCCGGAAGAATGCCCCTGCCCAAAGCGGACAGCATTCGCCCGGGCATTCTTCCGTGTGAGATTCTCACACTATTCTCCCAGTGTAATTGTGGCGCCCTCTTTGATCTGTTCATCCGCGTTCTGGGCAAAGGTGCTTACCGGCGTGCCGTCTGTCAGCCCTGAGAAAATCGTCCAGTTTGCATCCCAGTATTTTTCGATACCGATGGGCGCGAAATTGATATGGTCGGACAGGGTATTCATCAGATCTACCTGCTCCTGGCCGTAGATGGCAATCCTGGTTTCGTTCTGCCAGTCATGGAGCAGCTCATATGCCATCCGTGCGAAGACCGCAGCCCCTTCGGGATTCGCGCTTGTGACAGGAATGGAAAATCCGGTAAGGGAACCGCCGCAGTCATAGGTCTCTCCGGAGGGACCGGTGGGCAGGGGCGCCCATGCAATCTCATAATCACATTCATAGGCGGTAAGCGCCGCAAATCCGTACTCACAGGTCATAGCCAGTTTGCCGCTCTTGAAATCGCTGATGAATTTGTCCCCGTCCGGAATCTGTATGAATTTATCCTTGGTATAGCCGTCCTGCAGGAACGTAAACGCTTCCGCTGCCTGAGGCGTAGTGTAGTTGCTTGACACGCCGTCGCCGGAAGTATAGTCTATACCCACAATCCCGTTGGTATTCAGCATCTGCACATAGAACGAATCCCACCAGCCAAAGCCGTAAATGTCATTGGTTCCGTCTCCGTCCGTATCCCCCGTCATGGCCATGGCCACCTCACGGAACGCATCCCAGTTCCAGTTGCCCTCCTCAAAGTACTCCATAGGTGTCTTCACACCCATCTGGCCAAAGAGCGTCTTGTTATAGCTGATGACCACAGGGGCAGCGTCAGCGCCCGCGGCATAGGGCACTCCGCCGAAAGTAAAGGCTTTCGTGGTGCTGTCATACCAGAAATCGTCGTCCAGATCAATGTACTGGGAGATATCCTGCATCACATGCTTGGCGCCGTAGGTGGGGAAATTCTGGTCATGGGCCTGGGCAAGGTCGCATACTTCCCCTGCATTGACCATGCTGATTACCTGCTCCTGCTGCTCGCCCCAGCCCACGCCGATGACCGTTACGGTACCGCCGTACTTCTCTTCAAAAGCCGCCTTGGTGGACCACACAAGGTTAAACGCGTCCGGATCCTCCTGAAGCGTGGTGTTCCATGCCTCTTCCGTCGTATCCCAAACGATTACCAGATCAGGGTTTTCCAGGGTATCCGGAAGCGTGCTTGCGGCTTCGGGCGTTTCGCTCTCCTGTCCCTCGGCGCCGGAATTTTCTTCTTCCTTGTCTCCCTCCGCGGCCGAGCTGCCGCCTGCCTCCTGGCTGTCTTTGCTCTGGCCCGCACTGTCAGGCGTGCTGCTTTCCCCGGACGTATCCCCGCCGCAGGCCGCCATCGCCATGGTACATACAAGCGCCATTGTCATTGCCAAACATTTCTTCTTCATTTTTTCCTCTCCTTTTTGTTTTTTATTTGATGCCAATATGTTCAATGCTGTCCGCCAGTTTCCTTTGGGTCACTATGTACAGCAAAAACATCGGAAGTATGGTAAGCAGACATCCTGCCTGGATCCTTGTCTGAATCCTTATGGGGTCAGTGGTGGTCTGCCCGCCGATGACCGCCGCCAGATCCACCCTTAGGGAAGACAAGGCCACAATCAATGTCCTCTTATTGGTCCCCAGCAGCTGCTTCGACAGATAGTAATCATTGAAATGCCATACAAAGGAGAACAGGAAGACCGTTATGATGGCATTCTTTGCATTGGGGAGCATAATGTAGGCAAAAGTCCTCAGAGGGCCGCTTCCGTCCACATAAGCCGATTCCTCCAAAGCCGCCGACATCCCCTCGAAAAACTGCTTAAATATATAGATATACAGGCCTGACCGGATTCCTGCCCCCAGCGCGGACGGAATGAAAAACGCCGCATTGTTTCCTATCAGGTTTATCACATTGCCCTTTCCCGTCACTTTGGAAAGCAGCGTCATAATACCCAGGGGATCAAAATACCTCATGTTCATGTAATAAGGCAGGATAATGGTCTGGGTGGGCACAATCAGCGTCAGTATCACACAAGCGAAGAAAAATGGCCTTAAGGGAAACTTATACCTGGCAAACCCATACCCTGCCAGCGCACAGGACATCACATCCAATATGGCGCAGCCCAGGCCTATCATGAGGCTGCGCGTCAGCGCGTCCATATATTTCATGGTTTTATAGGCATCCGTAAATCCCGTCGCGGACAGGTGCTTAGGTATCCATATGACGCTGGGGTCATAGGAATCCACCGGGGATTTTATGGAAGCGCTTATCATATAGAGAACCGGGTAGAGCAGCTGGTATGCCAAAAGCACCAGAATGGCGTATTTGGCAATTGCCCAGATCCATTTCCCCGTCCTTATTCGGTACACAAGACCGTCCAGCCTCCTGTTCGCCCTGCCGGTCCCGGGCGTCTTGGCCGCTTTCATCAATTTTATCATTTAAATACCCCCTTGCGTGCTTCGGCACGCCTACCAATCGAAATTTGAAAAGGACCTTACTCCTCGGGATGAACGATAAACCGCTTCAGGATCAGATAGACTATCACCAGGACCACGGCTATCATGATGAAATACAGTATGGACAGGGCGCTGGAATATCCGAAGCGCACATTGGTAAACGCCATGTTGTAGATCATCTGGATAATCGTATTTCCGAAATCCGAGAAAATATCAATTACGCTGTACACCACGTTCAAAAGGAGCATGGGCGTCAGCATGGGCAATGTGATCTTGAAGAACTGTTCCAGCGCGTTAGCCCCCTCGATCTCGGCCGCCTCGTACACATAGGACGGGATGTTGTGCAGTCCGGCCAGGAACAACAATATCTGCACGCCGGAACGCCAAGTCAGGTCAAAGATCTTGCTGATGATAGTATTGATAAATCCGATCATATCCGCCGACAGGCCCATGGCAGTGAACAGCCCCGTCAGGCCGCCTCCGGAAAAAAGATAGACTGTCTCCGCGCCTTTCACCCCACTCGAAAACACATCCGTCTTCAAAATGTCCATCAGCACACCGGAGCCGATAATGACGGGCAGAAACGCTATGGCTCTCATGGTGGTCCGGCCTACATATTCCTTTTTCAAAAGCAGCGCAAAGCAAATGCTGTATACCAGAATCAATGGCACCGTCACCAGGTCTTTCAGGGAATTGGCGCACTGTATCAAAAAGTCCGTGTCCCGAAACAATGCATAGGAAAAGTTATAGCTTCCGATCCATTCCCCTGCCATTCCCTCCGGCGTGGCGGTCAGATCCTGAAATGCGTAGAGACAGGACTGTACAAAGGGCACTACAAAGAAGAGCAGGAATCCCAGCAGCCAGGGCGTAATGAACAGAAACCCGTAAATTTTCTTTTTCTGATAATACGGAATCTTCTTTCTCATTCTCACTTATCTCCTTTCCGGACAAATCCCCTGGCGGGAACCGTCACATCCCCCAGCACGGCATCCGTCTGCCCGTAATTCACATATACAACCGAGCCGTCCGCAAATGTTGTGACGTAAACGCCCTGGCCCAGCTTCCCATGGGCGGTGATCCGCTGTCCCAAAACACCATCAAGGGATTCCAATTCCCCAATCACGGCTTCAATCTGGTCTTTCCAGTCCGCCCAGCAAAGGGAATAGTACTTTTGATATTCCGTATCCTGCAGCGCGTCCCTCTCTCTGGTCATCAGCAGGAATGTAGGACTGACCCCGTATTCAACGGCCTTCAGCAGCATCTCCCTTGTATTGCCGCTCTCATTCACCGGAACGCTGTAGAGAGCCGCCGATCCGCCCACTACCATTTCGTAGAAAGGCACCGACTCATCCTCCACATCGAACTGGCTTGCATATACAGGAGCCTGCGTAATCACGTCCGCATAGGGAAACGCGTACCCATAGGCTCCCTGGAGCAACAGGCTGTCCGTGGATGCGGCCGCCTTATCCAATGCGCTCTCCCAGCAGCTGCCCGTCTCGTTATCCGAGATACTGTCCGTACGGTAATCCGCATAAACGCTGTGGGCAATACCGGATAATCCCAGCTTTGCCACCCCTTTTTTCTCTGCACTGGCAAGCAGGGTGGACATGATTTTCTCTTCGTACTGAGGCGATACCAGGTAGAAAGGGCTCTTTCCGGTATCCCTGCTTCCTGAGGTCAGCAGATATTCATACTGCCGGGAGACCGATTTGGAGACATTCCGCACCCCCTGATAGTCCCGGTATCCGTTTCCGGCTTTCCGTATGGTAATCGGATCATATACCGGGTAGAAGAGAATGCCCGCCTCATCCAGGGCATTCGCCATCTTGTTGTATCCGTTCTGCCCCCCCAGGGCACTTTCATAGGTCAGTTTGGTTGGGATCTTGTTCATGGTTCCGCCCTTATCCAGATAGCGCATGCTTACCTGGAACGCGTTTCCGGTCTCTTCCCGCAGCGCCAGCACAGTATCTTTCAGTTCTCCGAACGTGGTCAGCACCCTGACCGTACGGTAGGGAATGCCCAGAAAAGTCTCGCTTACCTCGACTCCCCCCAGGAATGCCAGGTTCACGGCTTTCTGGGGTACCGGACTCTCCTCCTGCATCCCCATCTCTTCCGTCAGATACCTCCGGTACCGCCCTGCCATCTCGCTGTACCCTGTATCCTTTCCCAGGAAGAAATAGGACACTTCGTAACAGGGAAACTGATTATGCTGAGGGGCAAGCATGACTACCGCTTCCTCTTTGTCGCTGCCTGACAAAAGTGTATTGTTCTCACTCTGTATGTACAGGACATTGGTGTAAACCGTATTGTTGCCGGTGAGGCTTCCGGATACCTCCGCCTTAATCTCCGCCTGATATTCTCCCTGGGTAATCACGCCCAGTACCGCTTCCCCGTCCTTTTGCATTCCAAATACCGGCATGGTGGCATCCTGGGTGACCAGGGTACTGTTCTGCAGATTCAGCGCCAGGTTCCTGCCGTAGACTTTCTGGGAATAGGGCTGGTAGGTCTGTTTCTGATTATTGTAATTGATCAATGCCCCGGAGCCGTCCGGCACAAACAGATACCCCTCGTCCTCCATGGAGCCGGCTCCGAAATAGGGCAGGAACGCGATACTTGCAACCTGCAGACTGCCGTGCTGCAGGATTTGTTCACTGTATATGCGCGCGACGAAACGGTCGTCCTGAATCCCGAAAAAGCACGGAATCTCAAATCCCTGCTTGGCAAACTGGAGAGTCAGATAGATCCCATTGTCCCGGTATTCATATGTATAAGTGCCTGCCTGAAGAGAGTCCGTAAAGCTGTTGACCGTATAAAAATTGCTCTGGTCGTCCACATAGGAGACATCCATAAGAGACTGCACCCGCATCTTGTTCTGGCCGAAAGCCACCGGATCTTCGGCGGCGTTTTCCGGATTGCTTCTCCACTCCCTGCCCCCGGCTTTCTCCTTTACCTTGAATTGCATAAGAGACGGTTCAAAATACAGTTCAAACGCCTGATTCTCCGCGGCCAGCTCCCAGCCCCCGGGGATATCCTGTCTCGCCTCAGGACTCCAGTCCATCTCTTCCTTGACTTCCTGCGTGGATGCCCGGTTTAAAAAGATCACGAAGCCTGCAAACAGTCCAAACAGCCCCAGGTACACCAGTCCCTTAATCAAAAGCTTCCAGATTTTGATATGATTGTTTTTCACGCTCCCACCCCCTAGCTCATCCGGAATGTAATCTCTTTTACCACAGTCATCACAAAACCGTACAGATCAGTTGCAAGATTCCCAACCAGCATGATCAGAAACAGCAGGATAAACATGACGAATATGGTACAGACACAACTGAACAGATTCTGGGTAAAGCCATACTCATGCATGATCATCAGCCCGATAAACAGGATCACCAGGCTCCAGGCCGCGCCGAACACCTGCACATACCCTCCAAAGGGCTCCTCCCTGATCAGGACATTGCTCAGAAGCACCGATACAATATTCCCCAGGATAAAGGGGATGCAGCAGTATGCGGTGTAAATCCAGATGTCCCGAAATCTCCCTGTACCGTTCATCAGAATCGCCACCACCCAGTTGGATATGACAAAAAGCACAAAGGGCAGAGCCACGCTGATAAACTGCAGGAATACGTTCAGGTCGCTGAGCTTATTGTCGTTGAAGATATATCCCGTATTCTGCCGCTGAAAGATGGAAGTCAGGAAAAAGAACAGCAGAATGACAATGGTAATGCCTGTGTTTCCCTTTTCCTTAAAGCGGATATCGTAGGAGCAGTCGAAAGGGTGCATAATGGTATAGAAAGGGTTGGTGGCAGTTTTTTTCTCTTTCATCTCTTTTTCCTCCTCATCCGCGCCCTCACCGAAACGGCCGCAATCAGACAGACCAGAACCGCAAAGGCATAGGGACCGTATTTTCTGACCACAACCAGTCTGTTCTTGCCAAAGGCCCTGGAATAGCTGTATTTATCACCGCTGTAGCGCAGGTACTCCAGCGCGTCCGTATATTCCTCCCCCTGAGTATACGCCTTACCGATTCCATTGTACGCCAGCTTCGAATTGGCGTTTCTGGCCAGCACCTGCTTCCAGAGGGCCGAGGATTCCTCATAGAGGCCTTCATTGTATGTGATGATCGCCTCTTCCACTAAGGCGCCGTATTCCGTGGGCTCAAAAACCGTAATATTGTTTTTCAGTCTGTCCAGAACGTAAACCCTGTCTCCCCACACCTCCACGGCCACCGGCGTGGTAAAGGTTCCCAGCTGGCTTCCCGTTCCGCCGAACACGGCCACCAGGTTCGCTTCCTGATCCCTCTCAAAAATCCTGCCGCTGGTAAGGTCAACGGCAAACAGGAATCCGTCCTTATCCGCCTTTACGTCAATGAAAGAGGGATGATTGGCCTTTCCCTTATTATAGGTAAACTCCTGGTCGCCAAAGTTGAATTCCTCGTTTCCCAGGGCAAAATAAATATTGTTGCCCAGAGGGTTCAGCTTTTTGATCTGGCTTTTGGGCAGCTGCGTGCCCACCGTGGACGTGTAGACAAATCCGTCTTCGCTGCAGTCGATGTTGGAATACTCGATTGGCAGGATACTGGTCATGGCTGCCCGCTGCTCGTCGGAGAGGATGCTCTTCCACATATAATTGAACGCTACCTGAGCGGTAACCTCCACCTTGTTTGCGCCGAAGTACCCCATGAAGCTCCCGTCCAGGTCAAACTGCATAAGCCCGCTGTAGCATCCCTTTGACAGCACGTACGCCCTGCCGTATACGTCCAGCCCGATCTTTGTGGGGGCGAAGACGAAATCCTCGCCGATCAGATTGCTCTCGGGCTTTTCTATGGTTCCGGTCACCTCCCCGTCTTCGATGATCAGCACCCTGCCCGCGGAAGTCTGCGACGCATAGAGGACATGATCCTTTGTCACATATATTCCCTCAATGTCCGACAAAAGGATCTCTTCCCCGCCCATGCGCACCGTCTCTATTGTGTCCAGGAGCGCCAGTTCACTGTCCAGGACCAGGATCCGGTTGTTTCCCGTGTCTGCCACGTACAGATGTCCGTCCCCGTCCATGAAAAAATCCTGAGGCGTATTCAGAGGGCCTGCCCCGATCTCCCGGCCGTTGCGGGACATTACCGGCTGATAGCTTGCCGGCGCCGCCACGGATTCGCCCCATTCATCATAGGAGTAGCTGTTGAAATTGGACTGCGCTTTCGCCTCAAGTCCCATGCCCGCGAACATGGCCACAGCCAGGCACAGCGCTATCCTGCATGTCTTTCTTTTTCTCATCCGGACCTCCTAATCTTTCATTCCGGCAAAGGTCATGGTCTCCACCACGTTCCTCTGCATCAGTATGAACACTACAATCGGCGGAATCATGAGAAGCACCGAACCAGCCATGCCGGACCCCATCCTTGCATAGGCATTGGAGGCGCTGACCTGTTCCAGGGCTACCTTCACCACCTTAAGCTGCTCGTCGTAGACCAGTTCCTTGGACAGGCCGTTCCAGATATTGACGAACTGGAATATAAATACCGTCAGGATTGCGGGTTTGATGTTCGGCATGACGATCCGGAAATAAACCCTCCACTCCTTTGCGCCGTCTATCCTGGCCGCCTCTATCAGAGCGTCCGGAATCTGTTCGATGAACTGTTTGATCAGGAACAGTCCCAGGGAAGCGCCTATGCTGGGGCAGATGTACGCCCAGTATGTATTCAGCATATGCAGCTTGGCAATGATGATAAAGCTTGGCAGGAAAGTCACCTGCCCCACAAACATCAGTCCCAGCAGGATAACGGCAAACAGCGCGTCCCGTCCCGGGAATTTATGCTTGGCAAGGGGATAGGCTGCCATCCCTGCGAACAGTACGTGAAACACAGTCCCCGCCAGGGTCACAAACAAGGTATTGAACAGATATCTGCTAAAAGGAACCCACATATTGGACATCAGCTGGGACAATTCCGTATAGTGCTCCAATGTGGGCCGGAGCACATAGAGCCGGGGAGGGAACTGAAACAGCTCCTCCGAGGGCTTCAGGGACTGGATAAGCGTGTAGTACAGAGGAAACGCCATGAATGCCCCCAGCAGAAGCAGAAGCACCACCACGAAACCATTTCCGATCTTGGAGCGTCTGTTATCCATCCCCATTTTTCTTTTTCCCAGGGCCAGTTTTTTTACCTGCCTTTTTTCTTTCATTCCGCCACCTCCTAACGCCCCATTTTGCCGATCAGCCATGTAGCGAACTTCTTGGAATACTGCATCATTACCACCAGCACCACGCCCATGGCGCAGGCATAACCGAATTCATATCTTAGATTTCCGTAGTCCATGATATGCGTCACGATGGTCTCGCCCGCGTACCCGGTACTGGGCAGGCCTGCCAGCACCGAGGACACCTCCCCCACGGCAAAGCAGTTCACGATCTGCATCACAATGGCAAATATCATCTGGTTGGCCATGGCGGGAATCGTAATGTACCACAACTCCTGGAAGCGGTTCTTCACCCCGTCCATCATGCCCGCCTCATACAAAGTCTTGTCCACATTCTGAAAGCCGGCGATGAAAGTCAGGAAACTGATGCCCATGCTCATCCACAGCTGTACGATAATCAGCACCGGCATAATGCGCGCTTCATCGGTGAGCCATCCGATGGGTTCGTTGATCAGGCCCCATTTCATCAGGAAACCATTGATGAGGCCGTACTGATCCGAGCTGAATATCAGTCTCCACACATTCCATCCTGCCGCTCCCACAATGGTAGGGATATAAAACAGAGCCGTCACCAGGGCCCTTGCCAGCGGTTTCAGTTCATTGATCATCCAGGCGATCAGGAAGCAGATCACATAGCTGGCCGGCCCGATGATGATGGCAAATACCAGTGTGTTTTTCAGCGCCACAATAAAATATTCGTCATTCAGAAATATTTGAAAGTAATTTTCCAGTCCTACGAATACCGGCCGCTGAACCATATCATAGTCCGTAAAGCTCAGAACCACGGACACAATCACGGGCAATATGGTAAATATCACAAAGAACACGAGATATGGCAGCATCATCAGCCAGCTGTCCTTGTAGGTCTTAAAGTAATTGACAATCTTATTGGCGCTTTTCTTTTTGGTCTCCATCCCCTAATCCCCCTCTCTGACATTCAGCTGGGACTGTTTGCGAATCAGCTCCTCATTGACGGCGTTCATCCAATAGTAAAGGGTATCCCTGGCATTTTCCCCGTTGTAGTATACCTGCCTGAAAGCGTTGTCCACATTTCTGGTCACATAATACCCCCCAGGAATCTCCGGTACCTCTACCACATTCTTCCACTGTTCCAGGAGCATTTCTTTCTCCTCGTCTTTCCACAGGCTCCCTTTAAAAGCTTCCAGATTGGCAGGCGTATGTCTCCCCAGGGTACTCAGCTCGGCCTCGATTTCCCTGGAGTACAGTTCCTGAATCTCCGCGCTGTTCCACCACTCCAGGAATGCCCAGGCCTCCTCCTTGTGTGCGCAGTCGTTGAGCACAATGCTGCATGTTCCGCTGGCGCTGGTGGCCCGGTTGATTTCCCCGTCCTGAACCGTTCCGGGTATGGCTGTCATGATCCACTGGCCGGCAATCTCCGGAGCGGCTTCATTCAGATTGTTATACAATCCGTATGTGGATATCACGATGGGCATCTCCCCTGTCCGGAAGCGGTTAAAATCATCCTTGTACAGGCTGAAGTCATACTGCACATAGAAGTCGATCCACTGTTTGAACGCATCGTAGGCTTCCGGTATCATCAGGTTGGACACCACCATATCCCCCGCATCCCGATAAACGGCAATGTCATGCTGCGCCAACAGGGTGGGGTATAAATTGATGGTTCCGATTCCGTTGTTCATGGTGGCGTAGCCGTCCGTGTAGGGAAGTCCTATGGACAGGCTGTTTGCCTGGAGCACCGGCAGCAGCGCCATCAGATCCTGCCAGGTATCCGGTATCTCCAGCTCCAGTTCATCGAAAATATCCGTCCTGACATACATCACATAGAATTCCTGGGTCTCGGGCACGCCATAGGTTTTTCCCTTGTATTCATAGGGAATGAACGCGCTTTCCGCATACTGTCTTTTCAGGTTCTCAAACCCCTCCACAGAGTCCAGGTCTGCCACTGCCCCTCTGAACGCAAGGTTCATGGCCTCGCCCCTGGTGGTAAAAATATTGACATCCGGTCCCTGTCCTGCCAGCGTGGCCTTTACCAGCGCCCCTTCCACCAGACTGATGTTCACCCCGATCCCTGTCCGGGGCGTGAAGTAAGAATCGATCAGCCGCTTCATCACGTTGGCCTGGTCGCGTCCTTTTCCCATCCACACGGTCAATGTCACATCCGACTTTACCTCTCCCTCGGACGCCACTTCATTGTAGGAGTGCCCGAAAGATCCCAGGAAAGAACGGATTCCATGTCCAATCTTGGTCAGGAAACTCCCCTCGGCCAAGGGAGCGCCGGCTCTTTCGCCTGCGGCATACAGGTAATCAATCTGGAGCGGCTGCTGTTCAAACTCAAGCACCCATTCGGCCAGAGCCTCAATGTTGGTCTTGAATACGGACAGTCTCTTCGCTATGGTATATGGTTTTTCGCAAAAAGAAGTAATCTGCGTAGTCATCTGTGTCAATATCCTGGAGGAATAGCACCCTTTTCCATACCGACTTTCCAGATAGTCCACGTAAGTATTCAGTTCGCCCAGAATGGATTCCAGCTTCTCCTCCAAATCGGGAATGGCGGTTTCCAGACTGTAGTCCCGAAAAGTATCCGGGTCTGTTCCGGTTATCATAATGATCTCCCGGTACAGGGCATTTACGGCCTGGAGCGTTCCCTGCATCTGTTCGATGATCTGGTCCATCTCCCCCAGTACCACTTCCATCCGGATGCTGTGGGTTCCCTCCGTGAGATAGAACAGATAGGGTTCGCCGCTTTCCCCCAAAAATGCGCTCTGCCAGTTCACATCATAGTCGAAAGTCAGGCTGCCCGCTTCCCGAAAAGGAACCTTTCCGTCCACTTCCAGCCTGCGCTGGCTGCTCTGTCCCTTGTTCTCGTCCTGTCGGTAGCGGAGTCCCAGTCGGTACAGTCCGTCCTCCGGTATCTCCACCTGCCATTCAATCCACTGTCCGCTGTCCGACCAGTTTGAACCCCCTATGGTATTGTATCGAAGACATGTGGGATGGTACGGAACCGTGTAAGGGCTGGAACGATCGTAAATCGCATAGAGCTGGGAGGAAGATTTCATGGACGGGCTTTCTCCCTCTATCTGTATGTACAAGTCACTCCCTGCCTCTCCCGCTGCCATGCAAGACGCGAGATATTCCTGATAGGACGGCGCCTCCTCCCGGTACAGGCGCAGATAGCGAAACAGCCCCGACTGGCTGGTGCCCTGTACGCTCAGGGTATGCTCCCCCTTTTCCAGATGTATCTGTATCCTTTCCTTTTTTGCAAGGCGGAAAGGCTCTTCCGTCCACAGCGTGCATTCCGTCTGTGCCGGCCGAATCTCGTCTCCGGAAGCCGTATGTTTGAACTGGCCGCTGTCAGTCCATGTCCTGGTAAGGGTAACCGCGGAATCTGTCACCTTGCTGCCGTCCAGCAAAAGGGAAAATTCCAGCTCCTGTCCATTTCCCTCCAATGCCATATATCCTGCGCTCAGATAATAGTCTCCGCTCTCTTCCACGGTAAACACCCACTGGCCGGCATCTTCCCCTCTTCCAAGAAGCGCCGGTTCACCGGACACCTCTGCCTGCAAATAGATGCCCCCTTCCTCCGTCTGCAGCTGTCCCTCCAAAATTCCCGACGATTTTTCTCTCCGGAAATCCTCACCATGAGGCGCCAGCAGAGACAGAATTGTCAGAATGATCAGTATTGTGACTGCAAAACTACACAATACAAGTATTCTCTTCTGCTTCCTTTCCATATACCGCCCTCCAAAATGTAAAGTAATTTTTTACATTATTATTATAACACTATGTTTACATTTTTCAAGCTATATGTATTTACATATGTCATCTTTGTTAATTGTAGACAAATTCGTCCTACAGAATTTGGTGGATTTTACTTGTCAACATTTGAATATAGCGGACATGGCATTTGGCATCGAGATTTGTATTTTTGAATTTATGTAAACATATTTATGTTTACATTTTTATCAAAATAATAACGCCCACGTTTTGTGAGCGTTACTGTTTGTTATATTGCATTCATACTTTGGCTTTCAGAGTTTCCAGCAGCTGGCGGATCCTTTCTGTCATCTGCATTTTTACCTTAATCTCATATTCCCTCGGGAATCTGTAAGATTCCACATGAAGGATCACGGCCATGTACAGGCGGTACAAGTCCATCCGGATCCGGTGGCCCTCGGTAATGACAAAGGGGGCATTACTGATCTCGCTGTAGCCTTTCCGGAAGTCCGGTTCCTTTTCCACGTCGTCGAACAGGGATATGGCGGAAGTGAAATCGGCCACAGGATCGCCAAAGAAGCTGCGTTCAAAGTCGATGATGCCGGTAATGCGGGAGCAGGAGCCCTCATCCACCAGCACGTTTCCCGCCCACATGTCAAAGTCCACCAGGCAGGGCGTGCGAACCGTGTTCAAACAGGCTTCCAGGCTCTTTAAGGTTTCCTCTATCTCCCCATAGGGAAGTTCGCAGCCCCTCTTTCTGCCGTCCTCCAAAATATCCCCCATCATGGCAAAAAACGCCCCCGCCCAGGTGTCGAACCGGAATCTTTCGTCTTCTTTTATATAGCCGAACCACTGCCCCTTTACGCTGTGCACCGCGGCATTGCTCTTTCCCAGTTCATACATGAGCCGCCTGCGGTTTTCGGGGGAAATCCTCCCGGCACAATTTTTCCACAGAATTCCGTCCATGCGTTCCATGAAAAAATAGTCGCAGGGAATGTGCTCACGGGAGTAGTCCCAGGCCAGCAGCCCGGGGATCTTAACAGGCCTGTCCCGGAGCAGCCTGTATACTTCCACTTCCGCGCGCAGGATATCTTTCTCATAGGTCAATAGCTCCGCTTCCGGCCCGGGGCCAATTTTTAAGACGCTCCCCCTTTCCAGGATGCCGCTCCCCCGGATGACATAGGCCGAATTGAACATGCCCTCTGTCAGTTCCTCTACGGAGAGGATTTCTTCCCCGGGAAAATGCTTGTTTACCATGGCTGCAATGATTTCCCGTGATATGCTGGATTTTGTTTTACTTTCCATTTGTGCCTGTCCTTTCTCTGTTTTTCTATTTGCCGTATTGCTTATAGGGCTTCCGTCCCGTCATATCAAAAGCGGATCCTCACAGCGCATATAGCCAGATGCCCCAATAGGAATCCTCTGTCTCAAAATATCCCATGGGCGTCAGTCCCATCCGGTTTGCGTCCAGAATCTCTCCCCCGGAGAACAGATACTCGCAGCCCAGGTCTCTTAAGGCTTCCATATCGAATTCCAGTCCTTCATACCGGACCCCATTTCCCTTTTTTAACAGCCAATAATTTCCTGTCTGGGCATTGAACAGATAGCAACGGCTGCCCCATGTATCAAAATACACGGCGCATTCAATGTTCTTATCCAGTTCTTCCGCAATCACCTGACGGAATTTATGTTTATATTCCAGGGGGTAATTATTGGAATATCCGTCCACTGTATAAAAGCCATGCATTAGGGAGGGGGACGGGCTGATGCCCAGATGCGCCACCCGGTAAGAGTCTATGTCGCGGCCAATGGTCTCCTCCAGCTGTGCCATAAGGTCCTCTGCATAAAAGCTCTCCCATGAAATGTACCCTGTGACGCCGGCGCCATTAATATATTGGCTCACATTCATGTAGAAAAAGGAATTGCGCAAAACTGTATTGGCGTGAGGCATTACCACTGCCGTCAGTAGCAGACAGGACAACAGTATCCGTCCGGCGGCAGCCGCAGGCCCCTGGCTCTGCCCCGGCGCCCGCAATTGCTTTCGGCAAATGCCAAAAACAAGGGCAAACTCCAGATACCAGCCTGCAGGGTAGAACCAATAAATCCGCTCCGCCTGGAAATAGCGCAGGAATCCGCTCACGCTGTTTTTCCATTCCACCACCGGCGCCCACTTGCAGATGCCATAAAATACGGCAATTCCCATAAGTGCAGCCATGCCTGCCAGCGCACGCCAATAATCCTTTCTGGCTTCAGCGCACAATCTGTGGTAAAAACATCCAAAAAGCAACAGTCCCAGAATAATAGGCAGAATCAACCATTTATGATACGAAGGGGCATGCTGCGCGCTGTTCAGAAAAACATTCCATATAGTCTCCCAAAGGGGCATGCTCCCATTCACCAGCTCCTCCCGATGACTTACATAGCTTCCTTGTCCCAGCAGAAATTCCAGGAAAAGCCTGTAATTTGTCACCAGGTAAGTCGCCAGCAGAACCAGGAAGCCCGCAATGCTGTATCCGGCCTTTTTCCGATGCAGCAAATCCCACAAAATCCCCAGGGTCCAAAAACCGAGAGCTCCATAGCCCGTGCACACCAGGTGGCTGGTCAGGCCGAAGAGCAGTGTCAGAACAAGCGCTGTCTTCACCCGCTTGCCCTCTCTGAGGCATAAATATGCGTACAAAAGCAAAGGCAGGCCTGTCATGGAGAGTCCGTAAATCGGATATATGGGCAGCATACAAAAGCAGCCTCCCAGAATAACCGCAAGAATACCGCTGTCCGTCAGTTTCTTCACCGCCAGATACATTCCCAAGAAGCCGCAGAAGAACCCAAAAGCATAAGAAAACAGGAATGCCTGGAAAGCAGGCAGAAACCGATACAGCGGAAGAAAGAGAACCGCGGCAGGCTGCAGCCCGCTGGCATTGACGCCCCCCAGCATCTCCAAAATCACCTGGGCCCCGGGATGTCTGGCCGTCAGCACATAGTTCATCATAGATTCGTCCAGCTGGTCGTGCACCGTGAACACACTGCCCTCTCCCAGCCTGATATGAGGTACCATGACAATGGCAAGCAACGCCACGCCTACCCACCATAAGCGCCTGCTGTCTATCCAGCCAAGCAGCCCGCATAGCCGATTTATCCCTTTTCCGCTGCGGTCCGGCCGCCCGCTTTCCTGTCTTCCCGGCAAAATCAGTCCCTCCTTATTCTCATCGCCCCGCCCAGAACCCATATCATAACAGAAATAAAGCAAGGCAGTCTCATCGTGCCTGCCGACTCGCTTAGAAGTGCCAGACAATGTAACACGCACCGTTTGATACGCTGAATTGATCGTCTAAAGACGGTTCCCTGCCTGTCTTCTCCGTAAAATAGCGGACCGTAATACAGTCTGCCTGCTCTTCGGGAGGCCTCCCGTCATCATAAATCATCACACAGATATCCTCCATATCGTCCCCGTAATATGCTCTGCCATACGCCCTGAAAGCAGGAGAATTCCCATTCCAGCCACCGGTATACATGGCATTCCCCGGCCTATAAATATCTGTCTCCAATGCGCTTCCGTAATAATAGCTAAATGAGACATTGTCCAGCAGATAGCGCTTTTCCTGATGGGACATGCAATATTCCCTGATTTCCTTTAAGCCCTCTATATAAACGGCCTGCCCCTCATTTACGGCGCATACATACCTGTACTGATGAATTCCGGTTTCGCAGGCATTGAAGCCGAACACTCCGCAGATCAGTAATACCGCAACCCTCTGCAGCCATTTTCGCTCTCTGTCCGGGTAGGATAGGACTATGAGCAGCAGTACAAACACAATCTCACAGAAAAACAAAGGATATGTCACGCGGTTCGGTGTCCTGCCCTTATACAGAAGATAACACCATACGCAGGTATGAGCGGCTCCAAGCCCTGCCATAGGCCACAGCAGATAAAGACTGCCGGAGACAAGCGCCCAGATCACCGCGCACAGCCAGATTCTTCCCACGAGAAAGCCGGCGGACATACCGTCTTTGCGAAATATAATTTCAAATGCTTTTCCGACCAGCCCGCTTACATCCGGTTTCCCGCTGCTTTTTTCTTCCGCATAGGCGGCCAGTTCTGCCGCGCATTCCGCATCTATCGAATTTCCCGTCAGGATATAAGATCTGTATGCCTGATATTCCGTTTCATTCACATGATATTTATCCAAAATATCTTTTACTTCTTCATACTCGGGGGTTCCGTAATAATCAAAAAGAGCTACCCTTGCCTGATTGTATTCTTCATATTCTCTCCATTCTGCCCCCCCATACCCCAGCCAATTGCCTATTGAGCCAGTGAGCAGGATGCCTGTCAGCGCAAGTCCTGCTTTGTACAAAAACATTCGCTCTTCTCTCTTCTTCCACAGATGTCTGCCGGCCAAAAGGCCAAGCCACACAGCCAGGCCGAAAGGCTGTATCATGAGCATGGACTCTTTCCGCAGCAGAAACGCCAAAAGTTCCAGGCAGGCAAACTGCAGGAACGCCCGGCTGCTCCTCCCGGGAATTATGCTAACATAGCCCGCTATGGCCAGCAGCGCTGCTGTCGACGTAAACTGCAGCAGGCTTGTGTTATACAGGCTGATCAGAAAAAGGCCGGCACAGAGTCCGGCCCCCACTGCCATCTCCGCAATCTTCCGGAAACAGGAAAAGAAACGTTCCAGAATGAAAAACCAGGATATGCCATGAAACAAGATCAGGCAGATTCCGTACCAGGGAATCTGCCACGTAATTCTGTACAGCCATGTCAGCGGCAGGGCAAGAAGATAGTTAATGACCTGGACATGGGCATCCGGAACCTGTGTGACGGTTCCGGACAGCATCTCCGTAATGCATCTCTCATCGTTGGTCTCAAAGAAAAAACCCATCATTCCATATACCGTAAGCATCATTGCAATAGTCAAAAATGCCGGTATGCATATTTTATATTTGTACTTCATGGCACTGTCCTATTCCCTTTCATGCATTCAGTATAGCAGTCCCGGGGAAATTGTGCAATGTTTTATTCGGCAGAAGCTCTCTTGTTTTTGCGGCGTTTCCCATGCCTTTTTACAAGCAGGGTGAGAATGATTCCCAATACCGCGCAGCCTCCGGCGCAGGCAGCAATTATCAGGTTCCTGTGGTCTTTCTCTGCCACGGCCAGACGGAACGTCCCTCCTGCCTCCATGGAGAATTCCAGATAGCTCCCCACTGCAGCGCTCTGCACTGTTTCGTAGCCGTTTTCTGTCCTGACTTCCACATTTGTCCGCTCAGGATCATCGCAGAGCGCCCTTACCAGAAGATTCTTTTTATATGGAAGATTCTCCCCCTGCAGAAGCTTTTCCTCCTCTGCCCCGGCGGATTCCTCCCCGCTCATCAGAACCGAAAGCCCGGTGCCTCCATCCGGCCCCTCCTCCAGCTTCAGCGCCGCCTCCGGCAGGAATTCTCCCTGTACCAGAACTTTCGCCCTGCCCTCTTCATCCTTTTCTTCGCTGGCCAAGGAGGTGACCCACTTCTCATACCGGGCCTCCAGCACCCGGTTTCCCGTGACGAAAGTCCAGTCAAACTCAGGCCATCCCCCGTAATATCCCTCCTTTTCGGGCACCTGGGGAATCAGGCTTTCGTCGATGGCGCCGCCGTAAGGGCACCTGAACGCCGCAAGCTCCTGCCCGTCCGCCCGGAAGCTCACCGTAAATTCCGTAAAGGCTTCCGGCACGCCCTCCATAGAGCAGAATTCCTCATAGGGAAGCGGCGCCGCGCCGCCTGCATAGCCGACGGAGTCCACGCCCGGCACATTTCCCTGAACATAATAATTCCCATACAGAATTCCCTCCGGCCGTATCCACCCGGCAACGGAGCCGGCGCGCTCCCCCGCACAATGGATTTCCGGATAGGCATAGCTGTAGAAAAGGTCGCAGCCTTTCCCTGCGATACCGCCTACATAGGTCTCTCCCCGCAGGGCTCCCATTGCATAACAGCTTCTGATGCAGTAATCCGAGGAGCCTGCGATGCCGCCCACATAGCTTCCCCCGGTGCTCTCCACCGGGCCGTAGGATTCGCAGGAAACCACGGCGCCGAAATCCGCCTTTCCCACTACGCCGCCCACGTAGTCTTTCTTACCGGTGACTGCGCCCAGGTTGCGGCTCTCCCGCACCACTGCCTTTACGGACTGTTCGATGCGGAAGCTCTCCTCTCCGGTCAGGGTAATGTCGTCCTCCGGGTCAAAGTCATATTCCGTGGCGATAAGCCCTGTAATGCCGCCCACATTGGCATCTGCCTCCACGGTTCCCTGGTTGATGCAGAGGGTGATCTTTCCCTGCTGGAAAGCGGAAGTGTCATAGTAAGCCTCCTCTGGCTGCTCCGCTCCCAGATTTTCCAGGCTGCCGCCTGCCGCCTCGTCCGAGGCGTCCTCCACGGAAATGCCCTCATACCGGAACAGGTCGTCCCGCAGGTCATTGATGCAGCGGCGCACCACTCTCGCCTGGGCTGCCAGAGCGTCCACGTCCGCACTGGTTTGGTCGCCGCCCTGCTGCAGAATGTCAGCGAGCCGTCCCATCTCGCTTCCCGCCGCCTCCAGTTCCCTGTTCAGCGTCTGCAGATTGCCGTTTATGCCGCCGCTTCGGTCATTGGTAGCCGTGGTGACATTACCCAGATGGACATTCACGCTCTCGCCAAATCTGCGCAGGGCTGCCAGGTAGCTCTCCATGTCCTTTCCCAGGTTCTCTATGTCTGTTTTGTCAATGTCGATTTTGTCGAAATCTGGATTGTTTATATCTGGTATGTCGATGTCAGGTATATCCATATCCGGTCTGTCGATGTCGTCCCACTGGATATGGTTTCCGCCTGAGCCTCCCTCGGAATCCTCTGCCGCTCCTCCACTGCTTTCCTCCGGGTCTAACGCGTTTTCCGGCGACTGCTCTTCCGGCTTCTGTTCTCCCGCCGTTCCCACAGCGTTATCTGCAGACTCCTGCCCTGTCCGGACGTTTTCCGCGCCTTCCTCACTGGTGGGATTGATTCCGGGCACTTCCGCCTCAGGCTTTTTGTTTTTTTCCGCCTGTTCCCTCCATTCTCCGTTCAGGCGGCTCAAATCATTATTGATCCCGGTCAGTTCCTGATTGTAGATGTACCAAAGCTCATTGGCCGCGCCGGTCAGTGCTGAGCCGGCTGCGGAAGCATTGGCCAGATGGCCGCTGATGCTCTTTGACAGCTCAGCCGCCTGGCTCCCATAACTGCCGATATCCTCATGAGCTGCCTCCAGCAAGTCAAAGAAGACCGCCGTCTCCCTGTCCAGTTCCCCCAGCTTGTCGTTCAGGTACTGAATCTCCAAAAAAGGCTCCAACTGCCCGGCAATGCCGCCCACGTCCTTTCTGCCAAGAACACGGCCCGCGTTGGTGCAGTTCTGCAGATAGCCCTGGTGCAGCCTGCCCACGATGCCTCCCGTATTATAGCCCACATGCTGATAGCCCACCGTACCGGAGTTTGCGCAATAATATATCTTTCCCTCCGAATAGCCCGCAATCCCCCCTGTATCCGTATGCACCGCCACGCGCTCCGCACTGTTAATATCTTCGATTTCCTCCATGGTGATATCCTTGATGCTATAGGACACTTCCGTGCTGTGGGTATTGACGCTGCCTGAATTTCTACAGTTGTTCAAGATTCCCAGATTACTGCCGCAGATCCCCCCTGCGCAGTGATCCCCTGTGACAAAAGCCGCCGAACGGCAGTTCCTGATCTCCCCGGAAGCCTCATTGGCCCCAACCATGCCGCCTACTTCTGCGGCTCCGGTGACTCTCCCGGAGACCTGACAGTTTTCGATCCTGCCGTAATTGAGCCCGGCCAATATCCCCAGTTGGCTCTTGCTGCCGCCGGGAGCCACTGTCCCGGACACGGACAGATTACGCACCACGCTTCCCTCCTGCACATAGCGGAACATCCCCCAGACGGAGCCCTCCGCTGTCAATTCCAGTCCGGACACCGTATGCCCTCCGCCGTCAAAGATTCCGCCGAAGCTGGGAATGGACAGGCCGCTGTGCTCTTTTAAGACAATATCGTTTTCAAGGACTACATATTTGTCTCTGGACCAGGCATCCAACTGACAGTCCAAAGCCAGCAAGGCCAGATCCTCCTCGGTGGAAACGGATATCTTGCTGTATTCGCTCTCCGGCTTTCCCTCTGCCCGGGCGTTCTCCCCGGAGATCAGATGCATAAACGCTGCGGCCTCCGATGCCGATGCCGGGAGGACGTCCTGCAGAGCCAGGATGCCCGCCAGTGCCAGAGAAATCCATGCCGTCCGTCTGTTTCTGTTATGCTTCATGATTCGCCGCCTCCTGTGCTCCCTTTTTCCGCCGCTTTGCCCCGCGCTTTTTCCGTTCTCTTTCGCCATCCGGCTTCCTGCAGTCAGCCCCTGCGGCCTCCGACTCCTGCAAACGCCCCTCTGCCGCGTCATCCGCCAAGTCCCGCGCTGCGGCCTCTTCCTCTTCCACCGTCAATCGAGGCTGCGCCTCCCCGGCCTCCACCTCATATTCCCGCAGCCGTTCCACACTGTCCTTGGCCCGCACCACAGCTCCCATCTCGCCGTCTATGACGCCGGTGAACTCTCCGTCTATGACGCCGTTCACATAGCCCTTGATGTGGCCGGTCATCCTGATCCTGCCTCCCGTGGGCAGGGGCTTGATGGTCTCCCGCTTTAAGGTGAACGCTGTTTTTTCAATAATGATGTCGCCTATGAGCAACGTCTGGGGCAGAGCCAGCAGCACCAGGGCTATGGAAGTCAAGGTGCCCCTGCCCAGGGCAAGGCCTATGGCCGCCACCACCGCGTTGCTGGATACATTGCTTATGATAAAGCCCGCCGCTACCAGCATGGAGCCGCTGGTGACAATGGTGGGGAATGCCTGGTTCAGGGTCTCAACAATGGCTTTTTTTATCGGCATATAGGTCTTCAGCTCCATGTAACGGCTTGTTATCACAATGGCATAGTCTATCGTCGCTCCCATCTGGATGGCGGACACCACCAGGTATCCCAGGAAATACACCACCTCTCCCGTCAGGTACGGCAGGGAGAAATTCATCCAGATGCTCCCCTGTATAGTCACCACCAGCAGTACCGGCAGCCCTGCGGACTGGAACGTGAACAGCAATATCACCATGACGAACAGAGCCGTCAGTATGGTGATGATGTTATTGTCCATGGCAAAGGAATCGCTTAAGTCCTTGTTGCTGGTGGAATTCCCCACCAGATAGATATCCTCATAGTCATAGTACTTTGCCACCACACCTCGTATCCGCTCCAGAGCGGCATAGGTCTCTTTCCCCTCCGAGGGCACGGACAGCTCCAGCACGAATCGGCTGCACTGCTCTCCCAGAAGCTGGTTCCTTGCGATGCTGATCTGGGAGTAGGCGCTTGTCAATGTCTCCTCCAAGTCATCCTCCAGCGTAATGTTCCCCCGCTCTTTCTGGTCATATATGAACAGGAACATATCGATCAGCGGCACCTTGTACTCGTTGATACCGCCCAGCAGCGCCCCGTAATTGCTGTCGTCCACCGCATATGCGGAATAGAGCAGATCCGCCACCTCAATGTCCATGTCGATGAGCTCCGCGAATTCCCTGGGAGAGAGCTGCTCGGTCAGCACATAGCCCTCCATGGCCTCGATATTGGCCAGCCCCATGCAGGAATTCACCTCCGGCAGGCGCTCCATTTCCCGCAGTGCCTGCCCCTCCTTTTCATAATCGCCGCAGGGCACGATGACGGCCAGCTGGTTTATGGTGCCGAAGTTTTGGTTCACCATTTCCACAGAGAACCTATTCTCGCTCATATTCTTGGATTTCAGCGTGTTCACGTCATACACATAATCCGCCCTGCCGGAAAGGACAGCCCCTGCGATCACCGCAAGCACCAGCAAAGGCGGCACAAGGAACCTGGTGTGCACGCAGAATTTCCCCACAGCCGTGATATTGGGCACGAAGCTCTTGTGATGGGAATGGTCTATTGCATTTGCAAAGGTCAAAAGCAGCCCGGGCATCAAGAAGAATACGGATACCAGACTGAGCAAAATAGCCTTGGCCAGTACGATGCCCATGTCATAGCCGATCCGAAACTGCATGAACATCATTGCCACCATGCCGGACACCGTAGTCAGGGAGCTGGAGGAAATCTCAGGGATAGCCTTGCTCAGGGCCACGATCACGGCCTCCCTGGCCTCCTTGTCCTCATGCTCCTCCATGAACCGGTGACAGAGAATGATGGCATAGTCCACTGCCAGCGCCAGCTGCAGCACCACAGCGATGGAATCCGTGACGAAGCTAATGGTGCCGAACCAATAGTTGGTACCCTTATTCAGGATGGCCGCCACGATGAAAGTCATCAGGAACACGGGAATCTCCGCATAGGTGGTGGAGGTAAACAAAAGCACCGCCACAATGACCACCCCTGCCAGCAGCAAAATGACAATCATGTCATTGCTTAAATCCGCAGCATCCCGCCCCTCCTGCCCGATGTCCGAGGAGAAATATACGTCATATCCTTTCAGCGCCTCCAAAACGCTGTTCAGGTGCTCCAGCGCCGCCTCATCCTTTGCCTCTCCGTCAAAGGTCACCTTGAACAGAGCCTCCATATTGTGATAGTACTCCTCCGTGTTCTCGAAATCCAGCATGCTGACCCCGTCCATCTCCCGGACTTCTTCCGAGAGCCGCTCCGCCTCCTCATAGGTCACATTGCAGACCATGATCCTGGCGGTGCCGTATGTAAGGAACTGTTCGTCCATCAGATCCAGCCCCTGGCGGGTCTCCGTAGTGTCCGGCAGGTAGGAGGTCAGATCATTGTTGACCTTTACCTTATTCATGGAAAGCAGACTGTATAGAATCAGCAGGATGAAGACCAGGTAAAAGCCTTTCCGCTTATCCACGATAAGGGTGGCCAGCCTTATCATAAAAGAATTGTCTTTCTTCTCTTTTTCCATATAAATGTCCTTGCCTTTCCCTGTTGTCAGTGCGTTCTTTCGCTCTGCCTGCCCGGCAGTCCGGCTTCCGGCCGCTGCGTCGGAAGTTTTTCGACAAGCATTTATTAACATATTAGCTGTCTATAATTTATATGCTTGTTTTTTACTGAACAACGGTTGATTTTCTTTCTAAAAGATATTATAATGGAAAAAGAAAGAATGGCAATAAACAGTTTTCAGAGAAATGTACATTTCTCGACACTTCAGGTATGTCCTGTCGCATATTTACGAAATGTTTAGAAATCTGTCCCGAAAGAGAATCACAGAGGACACGGAAAGGTGATGGCAATATGGCAGACGGAAAAGTGGACCGGAGAGTCCGGAGAACCAAGTCCCTGCTGCTGCAGGGGCTGATACAGCTGATGGAGACCAAGGACATAAAGGACATCTCCGTAAAGGAGCTCTCCGACCTGGCAGACATCAACAGAGGAACCTTTTACCTGCACTACAGCGATGTCTACGACATGCTGGCGCAGCTGGAGGATGAGCTGTTTAACGAATTTTACGAAATCATCGACCGGACGCTGAAGCCCGATACGGCGCTCCACACGCCCCGGGTCACGCTGCTGGAAATCTTCTCTTTCCTGGAGCGGCACAGGGAAGTGGCCAAGGCCATGATGAGCCCGCATGGCGATCTGGCTTTTGTGAACCGGGTAAAAAATATGGTAAAAGAACGCCTGGACAGCATCCTGAAAGCCAGCCGGGCCGCAAGCGACGGATGCTACCTGGAGGCTTTCGCCGTGTCAGGCTGCATCGGCGTCATCGAGATCTGGCTGGCCCAGCCGGATCCGCCAAGCCCGGAGGCTATGGCGGACATCTGCAGCAATATTCTGGAGAAAGGCTTTCGGCCATAGCCGCTTTCTCAGTTCTCGAAAAACCGCTCTTCCATGAGCCTGTCCAGCAGCTCCGCGAACAGGGTGTTGGCCCAGGCGAACCAGGGTCTGGTATACTCCCCCGGCGCGTCAGGGTCGAAAGACTCGTGCATATAATTTGTCCCCGCATGGGTTCTGGCCAGCATGTCCAGGCACTCCAGTATCTCCTCCCTGTCATCGCTTGTCAATGCCTGCATGACGATGCCGATATGCCATACATACCCGGCAGGCGTATGGGGGCTTCCCACGCCCTTTGCCTGTTCTCCCTCATAGTAATAGGGATTGTCCGGAGACAGGATGAAATTTCTGGTATTCCGATAAAGTCTATCCTCTTTTTCGCAGTATCCCAGATAGGGCATGGCCAGGAGGCTGGGAGAATTGGCGTCGTCCATCAGGACATGGTTGCCGAAGCCGTCCGTCTCATAGGCGTATATCCTGCCATACTTCGGGTGCTCAACCACACCGTAGACCTCAATGCCCTCCTGAATCTCCTCCGCCAGCTCCCTGCACTGCTTTGCCAGTTCTACGTCCGCGAAGCACTCCTTGCAGATTTCCTCCGCAAACCGAAGCGCTTTCACCGCCATCATATTGGACGGAATCAGATAGCCGAAGCAGCAGCTGTCATCCGACGGCCGGAAGCCGGACCAGGTCATGCCGGTGACATTCACCGGCCGCCCCTCCCCCCTGCAGGGCAGGGTGTCGGTTTTCACGCAGTCATAGCGCCGGAAGAAATAGGAAGAATTTCTGTGCTCCTGTTCCGTGGTAAATGTATCTACGATTTTTCGTATCATTTCGTGGTAGACGTCCGTAAACGCCCTCTGGATCCCCGTCTCTTTCCAATAATGGTATCCCAGATAAAGCGGCGCACAGAGAGAGTCCACCTCATACTTGCGCTCCCATACATGATCGTTTTCCAGAGTCTCATCCTGGTATCCCGCCCCTGCCCCATTGGCCGTCTCATTGAAAGCATTGGCGTATGGGTCGATGCAGACCATCTGCGCCTGCCTGACAATGACGCCCTCCAGGATTTCCTGCAGTTCCCCGTCCTCTTTGGCATACTTCACATAAGGCCTCACCTGAGCCGCGGAGTCCCGGAGCCACATGGCAGGGATATCCCCGGTAATGACAAAATATCCTCCGTCCCGGGCCTGCTTTACCGTGGTTTCCATGGTATTCAGGAAGCACTGGGCAGCCAGCGGTGCCAGGGCCTCGTAATGCTCCTTGTAGTATTCCTCCAGTTTTGCCGCGCGCTTTTTTAAGCTCTCCGGTATGTTCATAACGCTCTCCTTTCCTTTATATATCGCTAAATTCTATTATACTAAAGGATACGGCTTTTTTCAAGAATATCCGGTTCGGAATTGTCCATGCCAAAAGGCGTGTGGTCTTGTAAGGGACAATAGCCCCTTTCGCCACGGCAAAGCGGGCTGCAGACAGTCGGCAGCTTACCGTTTACGGCCAAAAGAGGGCTGTTTAAAGCCACAGGGTTGCACGGCAGTAAAAAATGGTTTATACTTGATACGTATAGTGATAGCAGACGACGACCCCTTTTTTGCTGCGGAGAGGCAGATCGCGCAGTTCTTCGCGGAGCAGGATTTCCATCTCTACCTTCTGGGTGTAGAAATGCCGGGAATGAGCGGCCTAGAGCTTTCGGAAAAGATCCTGACTCTCCATCCCGGAGCCAGGATTGTACTCCTTACCGGGAGATCGAAGCAAGAGAACGCCTGTGCAGTTTCGGCAAAGTTGACGACGCCATAGTAATGCTGCAGGAGGCGGGCAATGGAACCGGCAGGGTAAATGTCTATATCTCTATGGAAGAAGCATTAAGCAATTCCGAAGGGGAAGAACTGTCACAGGTTATTTCGCAGTATTTTGAGGATGTGGAGGCCGGGCTGATTGAGATTAAATATGCGGATGCCCTAAGATAACTCTGTCTTTTGGGAATGAACAGAAGAATATCTGTGTGATTATAAAATAATCTCCATAAAGCGAGAATATTTCCGTACTTCAACTTTGTTAACCATTAAATTAAAAAAGGAGAATTAATATGAAAAGAAGAAGTATAGCTTTTTCTGCCCAGAGGCAGTATAGGAAAGAGGAAAGGGCATAAATATGGATAAAGTGGTGATTATCATAAACGGAGCAGGCGGTGTCGGAAAGGATACCTTATGCGAAATGGCGGGCAGACATTTCAGGGTAAGGAATGTGTCGTCAATTACCCCAATTAAAAAGATCGCGGAAGAATATGGGGGATGGAATGGGGAAAAGGATGCGAAAGCCCGGAAGTTCCTGGCAGATTTAAAACATTTATTTGTGGAATATAATGATTTGCCATTTGCTTATATCTGCGATGAATACGAAAAGTTCATGCAAAGTGAAGACGATATTTTGTTTGTGCACATTCGTGAAAGCGAAGAAATTGAGAAGCTCAAAAATTGGATAAAGACACCCTGTATTACATTATTGGTTACAAGATTTCAGATTGATCAGATTTCATGGGGAAATGCATCTGACGACAATGTGAAAAGTTTTCAGTATGACTATACTTTTCAAAACGACAGCAGCCTGAAAGCTGCGGAAACAAAATTTTGTACGTTTTTAAAAGAAATCTTTGCAGAGCGAGGCCTGCTTCCTCTGTTATAAAGTTGCATCCTGCGGGTAAAATATAGTATAATGTGTTCCTATCAAAATCCAAAGATGCTCAGGCATCCGGAAAGAGAGGTTTCTATGAAAATTCTGTTTTACGACACCAAAAACTACGATAAGGACTCCTTTCAGGACACCCTGAAAGCGAACAACTTCCCCGGCATCACCATTGAGTATACCAAGTCCGACCTGGATCCCAGGACGGCGGCCCTGGCCGATGGTTTCGATGCGGTCTGCGCTTTCGTCAGCTCCGACATCGGAACTCAGACTATGGAAATCCTCCATGAAAAGGGCATCCGGCTGCTGCTCATGCGCTGTGCAGGGTTCAACAACGTAGACCTGGAAATTGCCGCGAAGTACGGTATCCGCGTCATGCGTGTCCCCGGGTACTCCCCGGAGGCCGTGGCGGAGCACGCCATGGCGCTGGCATTGGCCAGCAACCGCCGCCTCTATAAGGCCTACAATAAGGTTCGGGAGAACGATTTCAGCTTAAGCGGCCTCATGGGCTTCAATTTCTATGAGAAGACCGCCGGCATCATCGGCACCGGGAAGATCGGAGCCGCCATGTGCCGGATCTGCCGGGGCTTCGGCATGAAAGTCATCGCCTACGATGTGTACCAAAACGAATCCCTGAAAGAGTTCGTGGAGTATGTCTCCCTGGAGCAGCTTCTTTCCGACAGTGATGTCATTTCCCTCCACTGCCCGCTGATGGATTCCACTTATCACATGATTAACATCGACACCATTAAGCAGATGAAAGACGGGGTCATCCTGGTGAACACCTCCCGGGGCGCCCTGGTGAAGACCGACGACCTCATCGAGGGCATCCGCATGCACAAGTTTGCGGGCGTAGGCCTGGACGTATACGAGGAGGAGACCAACAATGTGTTCGAGGACCGCTCCGATGAGATCCTGGAGCACTCCACCACCGCCAGGCTCCTGTCTTTCCCCAATGTGATGATCACTTCCCACCAGGGGTTCTTTACCAGGGAGGCGCTGGGAGCCATCGCCGCCACTACATTGCAGAACGCCTTGGATTTTGTGGCCGGAAAAGACAGCCCTAATGACGTAAAAATCGGGTAGGGAACGCATTTCTCCCTACCCGCCGCGCCGGGCATCCAGGAGTTTTCCCGCCTTACCCACAGCGCCAAACACCCGAAAGAAAGCGTTTTTGCCCACGTCTTTCTTTCGGGTGTTTATTGCGTCTCCGTCATCCCGGCGGTCTGCGCAAATAGATCAAATTCTCCACTCTGGCGGCAGCCTGGCATTCCACGGTATCCCAAGCATCCGGTCAGGGAACCGTAATGGAAAAGCCCTCATAGATTCCTACGGGGACACTCTCCCCAAAGGCGTACTCTGTCATCTGATCCTGCTCGAACTGGTATACGGTCACCGACTTTCTGTGGGGATCCACCACCCAGTATTCTCTGATGCCTGCCGTGCGGTACTTGAACAGTTTGGTAAAGTAGTCCATGGATCTGCTGCTTTGGGACACAATCTCAATGACCCAGTCCGGCGCCCCATGGCAGCCCTTTTCGTCCAGCTTAGCGGTATCGCATATGACGGAAATGTCCGGCTCTACATAATTGATATCATCGTCATTCAAGAATACCGCGAAAGGCGCCGGGTAGACTTCACAGCCTCCCTGTTTCGTTTGAATATGGTTGCCTATCGTCCGGTCAAAAAAATGCACCAACCCCTGATGTGTCCGCCCTGGAGGAGCCATATAATAAATCTGTCCGTCAATCAGCTCTGCCCGCTCCCCGTCCGGCAAAGCATAGATGTCATCTGTGGTATAAAATTCTTCTTTTCGTAGTGCGTCCATTCCGATTCCTCCTTTCCATACCCCATTGTATCATAATTTCATGCGCTCCAGCGCACATGGAATCAGAAGCTGACATAATGCACTTCCATGTCAGTATTGTACCATGTGCGCAGAAAATCAAGGGACTCCGAAAGAGACATTTGATTTTCAAGCCATGGATTGCCGGGTATAATGCATCACGCAGTGATGGCAAGCCAGCCCACGCTGGCTTGAATTCTGCGAATGCAGAATTATTATACCATGCTTCGTGTACAACCCGCAAGTTTCGCGCCACTTTTCATACTCTTTTTAAAAAATATTTTTACAAAAGACCTTGCAAACCCAAAATCAATATGATATCATTTTAATATCAAATACAGAATTTTAACTCATACATGTGAAGAAAGCGAGGAATTTTTTATGGAAGAGAAAGTCTTAAAAGGAAAAAAGAACGGCATGGCTGTCCTGCTGGCAGTGATTCTGGCCTATGTGGCCGCTACTGCCGCGGTAGTTGTCAGCAGCATCAGTCTTGACAGATACGGAGCCTCGGCTCTCAGCATCGCAGTGCTGGTCCTGGGCATCGCAGTGCTGGCTTTGGGGTGGATCCTCCTGCTGGGCCTTAAGGTCTTAAAGCCCCAGGAGGCGCTGGTGCTGACCCTGTTCGGCCAGTACATCGGCACTCTGAAAGAGAACGGCTTCTACTTTGTCAATCCTTTCTGCGTAGGCGTGAACCCGGCTGCTAAAACGAAACTAAGCCAGAGCGGGGACGTGTCGGAGCCGGGCAATGGCCTGCTGTCTATAGCAAATGGGGCCCAGAGCATGAACCTGGCCGGCGATTATGCCAACAAAAAGCTGTCCTTAAAGATCATGACCCTGAACAACAGCAGGCAGAAAATCAACGACTGCCTGGGCAATCCCATCGAAATCGGCATTGCCGTCACTTGGAGAATCGTGGATACGGCCAAGGCCGTGTTCAATGTGGACAATTATAAGGAATTCCTCTCCCTCCAGTGCGACAGCGCCCTGCGCCATGTGGTCCGCATCTACCCTTACGACGTGGCTCCCAATGTGGATACCACCGGGGACGGTGTGGCGGACGAGGGGAGCCTGCGGGGCTCCAGCGACATCGTGGCCGCAAGGATCCGGGACGAGATCCAGTCCCGGGTGAAAGAGGCCGGCATTGAGGTGGTGGAGGCACGGATCACCTACCTGGCCTACGCCCCGGAGATCGCGGCCGTAATGCTGCAGCGCCAGCAGGCCTCAGCCATCATAGACGCCAGAAAGATGATCGTGGACGGCGCAGTGGGCATGGTGGAGATGGCTTTGGAGCGTCTGAACGAGAAAGATGTGGTACAGCTGGATGAGGAGCGCAAGGCGGCGATGGTCTCCAATCTGCTGGTGGTGCTGTGCGGGAATCATGACGCCCAACCCATTGTGAACTCAGGGAGCCTCTACTGATGGCCGACACCAAAAAGCAGGTTCCACTGCGGCTGTCCCCCAAGCTCTACGATGCCATCGCCGCCTGGGCGGAAGACGACTTCCGCTCTGTCAACGGACAGATAGAGTATCTGCTGACGGAATGCGTCCGCCAGCGGAAGAAGAACGGGAAATATGCCCCGGAGGAATTGGACGTGCCGCCGGAACTGGATATCTGATTCTGCGTGACTGCTTCAGAGACTTACGGCCCGGGATTTCCATCTTATTCAAATATCAGGTACATATTGGCATGACGGTTCAGGGAATTCGTTCCTTTTTCGATATAATCCCAAGTCTTCTGATATGTACCTGATACTGCAATTCCCGGGGCCGATATAAAGTCTATGAACGCCTCCGCTTTGCCATCATATCCGTCCGCAAAGTCCTCCGACAGCCTTTCTCTTCGTCCGAATGGTCCTTAAGAATAGTCCTTAAGTTCACCATAAAATACATGCTGTCATGGAAGCTTCAAAATCTCAGTCCAAATGGAACACAGTCTGCAGGTCGATGCTCACCGGGCTGTTGTCCGGGTTGGTCTCCATGATGTCCGCCATGAAGTCCCACCATTTGCGGTTGATGGCGGTGTCCGCCCCTTTGGCCCACAGCTCCTCGTCCTCGATCTCTATGTAGCCAAAGAGGGTCAGGGTCTCCCTGTCCAGAAAAATGGTATAGTTCTTCCCGCCGTGCTCATGGATCATGTCCTGCATCTCGGGCCACAGTTCATTGTGCCTCTTCTCATACTCAGCCTCCTGGCCGGGATACAGCTTCATTTTGAATCCTTTGATCATTGTTTTGTCCTCCTTTTTTATGATTTCCCGGAATCTCCAAATCCTATCCTCTCAAGGTTTTGGCTCTGTTCTCTTATCCTATGCGCGCATAAAAGCTTTGCATCCAAGTTCCTCTACGGACAGAAAGCCCACAGACCGATAAAAAGAGACTGTCTTTTCCGTGTCATCCGTGAGCAGTTCCATCTGATACACAGATTCATATTTCTCCATAACAGCCTTTAAAAGCCTCGTTCCTATGCCCTGCTTCTGGTTATTTCCATCCCTGTCTCCCCCTTTGTATTCCTGCTTTGAATATGGACACATTCTATCATAGTTTTTGTGAATAAGGCAAGGGCGAAAGGCAAACAACTCCAAAAAAGGATTGCCAAAAAACGCCGGAGCCGCTAAAATGGGCATATAAGGTTCCCCGTCTGCAACACTCTGCAATATCGGCCGAATCCGGGAACCCGGGAGGACATGACATATGGCGACCATAAAAAATATTCACGAAAAATACATGAAAGAGGCCTTAAAGCAGGCAAGAAAAGCTCTGGCCCTGGGAGAAGTGCCCATCGGCTGCGTCATCGTCCATGAGGGGAAGATCATCGGCCGGGGGTATAACCGGCGCAACACAGATAAAAACACGCTTTCCCATGCGGAAATCACCGCCATCCGGAAAGCCAGCAAAGTTATCGGAGACTGGCGGCTGGAGGAGTGCACCATCTATATCACCTTAGAGCCCTGCCAGATGTGCGCCGGGGCTATTATCCAGGCCCGCATTCCGGAAGTGGTCATGGGCTGCATGAACCCCAAAGCGGGCTGCGGGGGATCGGTGCTGAATATTCTGGAAATGTCTCAGTTCAACCACCAGGCTTCCGTCACCAGGGGGGTGCTGGAGCAGGACTGCAGCGATATGCTCAAAAGCTTCTTTGCAGATCTGCGGGAGCGCAACAGGGCTGAAAAGGAAAGCCGCAGACAGCTTGCGGAAAATGTCCAGGCCCCTTAGGCAGTTCCTGTGGTATCCGACTCCTATGGGGCGCATGCTTCCAGCGCCCCGCCGCTGCACCCCATCGCTCACCTCTCTCCCAGATCAATACTCTCCTCCACGAACTTGCGCTCCATCCGATGCCGCAGCTTTCGATTTTCCACCGAATCGAAGACGATAGAGAAGTCATACCCTGCCGGATAGAGCTCCTCCGCCGCCACATGTAGTTTTACGCGCTTGTGGTTGATCCAGATCTTTTTGTCCGGAAGTTGGATCCGCAGCACCCCCTTTTCGTTCACCGGTTCGCAGACAATACCTATTTTCTTGTCCGGATATATCATGACGCTGTCTCCAAGACGGAATTTGCCCGACAGGTCTTTTTTGCGGGACGGCTCTTTCTTTTTCTGGATTTTCGGCCGGGAAACCGGCTCCTGCCTCCGCCCGGAAACAGTCATCTGCTGCGCTTTGGGTAAATGGCGCTCCCATTCCTCTCTTTCTCCCAACTTTCCGGAGCCGTCCGCAAAATTGCCAGCCCCATAGGCCGTCTTGGCCGCGGTTCGAAGCATATGCTCCGGCATGCCCAGCCTGGCGGCGATGTAGAAAGCGCAGCTCTCCCCTGCCTCCCCGATGACCATCTGATAGGTGGGCTGCAGACTTTCCCGGTCAAAGGTCATTCTGGCATTGATAAGCCCCTCCGCAGCAGCCGCGTACTCTTTCACCTCCGGATAATGGGTGGTCACCAGGAACAGGCAGCCGCTCTTCTTCAGTTCCTCCATGATGGCCACGGCGATACCCATACCCTCCGCCGGATCCGTGCCTGAACCCAGTTCGTCCATGACTACCAGACTCTCCGGCCCCACCTGCCTTAAGATATCCAGCACACTGGTGATATGGGCGGAAAAAGTGGACAAGTTTTCCGACAGATTCTGCCCGTCTCCGATATCGCAAAGATAATTGCCGCACATGCAGATATCCGCCTCCCTGCAGGTGACGTGCAGCCCGCACTGGGCCATCATGCAGCTAAGCGCCACGGTCTTGAGGGCCACGGTCTTGCCTCCAGTGTTGGGCCCCGTTATAACGATTCCTCTGTAATCGTCTCCGATCTCAAAATCCTGTGGAACACAGGTTTCCCGGTCCATCAGGGGATGCCTGGCCTCCCGCAGCACAATGCGCCGGCCGGTATTGATCCGGGGCTTGGTTCCCCGAAGATCCATGCTCAGCTTCCCCTTTGAGAATATAAAGTCCAGTTTCTCCATGGTTTTGAGATTCCGGGCCATGACTTCCCCATTGTCTGCCACCATAGCCGTCAAAGTATATAGAATCCGGCGTTCTTCATTTTCCTCATCAATCAGCAGAAGAGAGAGTTCTTCGCTGTGCTTCGCCACCGCCGCAGGCTCTATAAACAGCGTGCTGCCCGTGGAGGATTTGTCGATGACGCTTCCGGATATCCGGAATTTATACTCTTTCTTGACCGGCACGCACAGACGGCCGCTGCGGAAAGTGCTGTAGCTGTCGGACATGCACTCCTTATGGCTTTTCATGACGGCATCGGCCTTTTCTTTCATCCGCTCTTTGGTCCGCTGGATGTCGGTGCGGATGGTGTGGAGCAGCTTTGAGGCATAATCGTCCACCCGGCCGCTGCGGATCTGGACATGGATGGCGTCCCGGATATCCGCCAGATTGTCCAGATTCTCCTCATAATAGGGCAGGGACAGTTCCAGCTCTTTGCCTCTGTTCAGGTATTCTTTCAGCCGCCTGACTGCCGTCAGGGAAAATTCTATCTGTTCCAGCTGGGCCGCCGTCAGGCAGTCACCCCTCTGTGCCACGGCAACCAGTGTCCCGATTCCCTCCATGGACACCAGGGGCGGCGTCCCCTCCCTTTCCAGCAAAGTCCTGGCCTCCGTGGTCTCCTGCTGGCGCAGCGCCAGTTCTGTCTCAGACAGGCAGGGCTCCTGCTCCATGATTTTTTCTTTCGCTCCCTCTGTGAGGGCCAGCTGCGCCCATTTCTCCTTTATTTTGTCGAATTCCAATATTTCCTCTGTCTTTCTCATGATAACTCCTTTTGCCGCTTTGGCGGATGCTTTTTTTCGGCTTTTCGTTCTTATTCCAGCCATTTGTTCTAATCACTTGTTCTAACTATTTTTTCCAATCACTTCTTCCTGTTTTACAGGATTCCCTGCTTTCCTCTGCCCATCCCACTGCCGTGCCTCCCCATGCCCGAAGCTATGTTCATATCAAGCCCTGTCCGCGCCGGGCCCGTTCCTCTTTGCCCGCCGGATTCCCCGCGCAGTCCAGGCGATCAGACTTCCCGACATATTTCTTTTATGCGCTGTGTGCATCAAAAAAGAGCATAGCTATACAGTCATGCTCTCAATCGAATGATTCTCTCCCGGATGTCAAAGTCCTCTCTCCTCCCGGAGAGCAAAAAGCAGAACCTGACATATGATATACAGGGCTAAACCTCTATACAAAGCACATTGTACGGCAGCCGGCAGGAATTACCGGCACATGAAGCAGACCTGCAGAATCCTACAGGCGCTACCCTCTGCAATATTTATTTTGCAGTATCCTCCATTACAATGCTTCGCATAAAGTCCTCCCTTTCTTTTTTATATAAATTTCACCGCCGGCAGGCACAAATCCAATCCAATGCCCCGGCAGCTTTTTCAGTCTACCTCATATGGATAACTCTGTCAAGTCCTTTGGCCGCTTTCATCCTGCTTTCGGCACGGATGTCTCGGGATTTTCATGCAAATTCCGCCCAAAAACACCTGGCGGCTGCACCGAGTGAACAGTAACACGGCCGTTACCCAACGGATAAATGGCCGGCTATCCTGCGCAAAAAGGGGATAGGGCATACTTCCCGCAGCTTCCGTCCCCGACCCTACGCCCTCTCAGGCGCCGCCGGCGCCCTTATGCCTTCTGGTGATTTTATAAAGTTCCTCCGTGGCCAGCCTGGTCCTCGCCACCACATCTCCGCTTTCCGTGGGGAAACAGTAATACAGCACGTCCCCATTGCCGATGCAGATCACGTCCCCTATCTCGTACCAGTAGTAGTCCGAATACAGGCTATAGGAAGCCCCGGGCTTCTGGACATAATCCAGCTTTCCGTCACAGCCCGTAAGGTGGAAACCCTCCGCGGTATGGCGCAGACGTCCCGTTCCCACCCGGTAGATGCTCTTCGTGTCCACCAGTATGCAGATGTCTACGGGCACGTCCAGCAGATAGGTTCCCTCCTCCAGCTCTCTTCGCACGCTGTCCCGCTCCCAGCGGTACCAGTCCGGCACATGCGGGAACTCGGTCTCCCCCTCCACTGCCTCCAGAAAGCCGTATTCCGTCAGCTCGTATGACTTCCCGCAGCTTCCGCAGCTAATCCTGCTGCCCTGGCCCAGCATCTGTCCCTCTGCGGCGCAGTGGGGACATTTGTACAGGACACGGTTGAGGCAGTCGGCCCGGAAGCTTTCCGTGATGCGTATTTGGTTCTCCTGCTGCCAGCGGAAGTTGTCAAAGGAGAATTTCTCCTGTAAAAGCTCGTTCAGTTCCCCGGCGGATTTCTGCCGGATCTCCTCGGGGGACAGGAGGTATTCCATATCCGCGGACACGTCCACTTTGCGCAGCTTCAGATTGTTGTACAGAGGATCTCTGGAAAAAGCCCCGTAGGTACGGATCATCACCACCGGCGCCCCCAGTATCTTCAGGCATTTCCCCAGACTGTCCGGCAGGGGCGTGGCAGTGCCGTCAAAGCTGTAGCTGGCCTCCGGAAACATCAGGCACGGAGCTTTTCAGCTGCTTCAGGGCAAAGAGCATATCCCGGATCAGCACCATGTCCGTGACGAATTTCTTTGTGGGAATGCAGCCGATGGCACGCATGAGCCGGTTCTTTCCCACGAATCCGTCCGAGGTGCACACCACATTGAAAGGTCTGGGATAGAGGAGGGTGGCCGCGATCTTCAAGTCGATGAAGCTGGAATAATTCATGAGAATCAGACAGGGATCCCCCTTTCCCAGCCTCTCCATGCCGATTTCCCTGTGGGAAAAATGTGTGGCCCGCAAGTCCGGTATGGACAACAGTTTTAAAAGCAGCCTGAAAATGCGCATAGGCCTAACAGGACTCTGGTGGAGTCCCACGGGATGCGCCAGCACCCCCTCAATCGCCATCTCTTTTACCTTTATCTTCATGTACCGCCCCTTATCGCGTCCTGCACTCCCCTGTATCCTATAGCAAAACGCCCCTCATATTGTATATCCGCTTCCCCGGAATGCCTCCTTGTCCTATTGCCTTGCTCCTGTCATGCGCAGCCTGCCCGCGGTTCCGGTGCTGCTGCCAGGCCGTCTGCCCGCCGCTTCTTCCCCCTACTCCGCTATATAAGTGGGCGCGTTCTTAGGGCTCTTCCCTTTGATTACATTATGATAATACGAATAAGTCATGGGGGTGTCTTTCTTCAGGATATCCGCGTCCAGCACCTTGCCCAGGAATACGGTATGTGTGGACGTCTCCATCTTGTCGATGACCTCGCAGACAATGTATGCGCAGGCATCCGTCACCACCGGCAGGAAGCCCTTTACCGCATAATCCACCTCATCGAACTTATTGCAGTCTTTCCCGCTCTTGAACCCAAAGGTGCCGATAATGCCGGGCTTGGAATTCTCCCCCAGAATGGAAATGGCAAATTTTCCGGTGTCCCGGATGCACTGGTTTGTGTAGTTGTCATGGTTAATGCTCACGGCAATGGTGGCGGGCTCCGAAGTGATCTGCATGGCGCTGTTGGCCGTGCAGCCCGTGGCTCTTCCCTTGTCCCATGTGCTGACTACATACACTCCGTACGATAACTGATGAAATGCGCTTTTGTTCATGATTTTTACCCCTCTCTTTGCTTTTTTGTCTCATAATACTGTCTTCCTATTCGTTTACCACCTTCTGCCGCCTGTCCTCTCCGCGGCGCCTCCATAGCCCGGGAACACTGCTATGCCTTTTGCCTGAAATCAGTTCCCTGAGCCATGCCCGGGGCTTTCCTCCAAATACCAGGCCCCCGCGCAGCGCTTTCCGTCTCAGTGGCTATAGTCAAATCCGCATTGCTCCAGAAACGCCCTTGCCATCAGTGTGGCTCCCACTCTGTTGGGATGAACCCTGTCCCAGGCAATGAACGTGGAATGGCGGATTTTGCAGTAGTCCTCATAGACTTTCTGAAAATCCACGAACACGCAGCCATGCTTCTTTGCAAGCTCCCCACAGATAGCCACATATTCGTCCATCCTGGCCCGCATCCTGTCCTCGCGGTTCGGCTCCATGTAATAGGGGGAAAGCAGGAATATCCCTTTCACCTCTTCCTTTACCGCCAGAATCATCTGCTCCACATTCCGCTCATATTCCTCCGGCAGCACCTGTCCGTCCGGCATGGCCGGGGTGTCGAACTGCCTCCACACATCATTGATGCCGATACAGATGGAGACCCAGTCCGGCTTTAAATCCACCACATCCCGCTGGAATCTTTCCAACAGGTCTCTGCTGGTATTGCCCGAGATTCCGGAGTTGGTCACCCGGATCCGCCGCTCCGGATAATATGCCGCCAGCATATTGTCGATGATCCGTACATAGCCGGTACCCAGATTGTCAAACAGCCCCTCGCCCACCGGCTGGGCGCTGCCCATGTCCGTCACGGAGTCTCCCGCGAACACGATTCTGTCCATGTCTTCAAAAAGCATTTCTATCTCCTCTTTTCTGCCGAATCAAAAGCTTTTTCGCGTCTTTTGATAACAGCTTATTTTGTCCCCCTGATCCCGTTTCGATCAAAAATATCCACCAGGCACTCATTCTGCAGTCTGCCATCATCATAACTCATGGTGAGCGCCTTTGCGGTTCCCTCCAAAACACATATATAAATATTCATCCTCTCACCATCCTTTCTGCATTCTATATAAAAATAGAATACTAAAAAATAAGAGAGATGTCCATAGCATAAATCAAAAAACAGCTTAATTAGGCTTTATGGTAGTTCCTGTCTTTCACCCACTTCTTTTGGAAGATGGTTTTGTTGCAATTTGATGGCTGTTCTTATATAATAGAATCCAAAAGAGGATTCTATTATCCAAGTTCTATAATAGAATCCAAAAGAGGATTCTATTATCCGGGTTCTATAATAGAATCCAAAAGAGGATTCTATTATCCAAGTTCTATAATAGAATCCAAAAGAGGATTCTATTATCCGGGTTCTATAATAGAATCCAAAAGAGGATTCTATTATCCGGGTTCTATAATAGAATCCAAAAGAGGATTCTATTATCCAAGTTCTATAATAGAATCCAAAAGAGGATTCTATTATCCGGGTTCTATAATAGAATCCAAAAGAGGATTCTATTATCCAAGTTCTATAATAGAATCCAAAAGAGGATTCTATTATCCAAGTTCTATAATAGAATCCAAAAGAGGATTCTACCCGAAACCATCTCAAATATCACAGCGTATTCCACGAGATACAGCGCATTTAAAAGGAGTGCACTATGAAATTCAGAAAACCCTACCCGCGCAAGACTGCGGGCAGTACGCGCTTGCGTTATTTTCTGTCCTACTTTATCATATTCTGTTTCCTGATCACAGGCTTTTTCTACATCGTCCGCAGCCAGCTTGCAAAGCTTTATCTGGAACAGCTCACCGTTTCCTCCGAGGAACAGCTCCACAATGTACGGCAGACTCTGGCAGAAGAATTTAACGCGATGAACACAGTCAACAATTACATCAAGGATAATGTCAGCATTATCTTTACCAAATATACCACGGACCAGGGACGTCAATACCTGGCTTACAAAGAACTCAGAAAATACATCGCAGGCCGCCCCTATATAAAATCCGTCATTTATCTCAACAAGAACCATAATGTAGTCACCTCCTCCCAGACCGTCACGGAATATAAGGAGGGCGCTTTCCATATGCTGACGCCCAATCCCTTTGTCTTCAACCCGGCGCCCTATCTGGACAGCAGGCAGAACCAGCTGCTGTATCTGCAGGAGGACGGCGAAAAGCAGCTGATCTACTTCCCTGTCAACAGCTCTTACGCCAATGACATCACATACTTTTTGGTGGATACACGGGAGATAGAGCAGCTCTGCCTGAAAGCTTCCTCCAGCGAGATGCCCGCCGTTGCCCTGCTGGATTCCGGAAAAAATATCATAGCCGGAAAAAACACAGAGTTTCTGACGCCCTACATGGATTCCTTTGAGCCAAAAGACGGCATCTACCCCATTGACAACAACACCTCCCTATGCGTCAGCGGCGGCCTGAGCAACGACTTTTTGATGCTTTCCCTGATCTCCAACCAGGTACTGCTGGGACAGGTCAATTCCGCCTTTCGGACAGCCTATCTGATCCTGTTCGCTCTGGGCCTGGCCGGTTTTTTGCTGCTTCTGATGTCCATGAGAATCACATACCTGCCCTTACATAAGCTGACCCAGAAGATCGTCGCCTCTCCCGACAAACGGCAGAGCTATCTGGAGCAGCTGGATCAGACCTTTGCGGATTCCAGCCTCCAAAACCGCCGGCTTCAGGACAATCTGGAGAAGTATAAGCTCTCCATCCAAAAGTCCATACTGGACAATATCATCACCTCAAACCATGCCACTGCCGGCTGGCGGGAGCTCCCGGATATTGACCGCCTCTTCGACGCGGACTCCGACGTGCTGCTCTTTGCGGTGAAGATGAAATCCCCCAGAGCCCCTTTCCCCTGCGGAAAGATCGTGGAGTTTTTCTGCCGTTCCCTCACCGTGGAGGATTCCTGCGTCATTCTGGAGACCGCCGGGGATACAGCCATCCTGTTAATCAATTACTCCGGGGCGGAGCCCAATAAGGACGAGGTGCTGGAGCTCCTCTTAACAGACCTGCAGCGGGAAAAGGGATATCTTTCCTCCTTAAGCGACTGCTCCGATTCCCCGTTAGATATTCCCTCCCTGTATGAGCAGGCCATTCAGGCCAGCGGCCTTTGGGGCGAGATGCCCGTGGTAACCTACCGGGAGGCCGCGCCTCTCTTGACCGGCGGCTCTGCTCTGGCCTATCCCTATGAAATGCTAAGCGCCCTGTCCGCCTCCCTGCAGAATTACCAATTCCAGGAGGCAAACGGATACATCCAGGAGCTGTTTCGCATCATAGACCAATCCGAGTCCATGGACAGACAGATTCCGGATTTCTTCGCCCACTGTATCCTCATCGACCTGCTGGCAGTCATAGCCAATGCCATGGAGCACTCGGACATCCGCTTCAAATCCTACAGCAATCTCTATTTTGAGGCGCTGTACCTATGCCGCAGCTGCTCCTATGGGGAAAATGCAGCCGCCATCCAGGCCAATATACAGAAGCTCACAGACTTTTTCCAGGAGCAGTGGACAGCCAAGTCCGCCAGTTCTTTCCACTTAAAAGAACAGATCGAAAAGAACTTCACCCGGCCGGACTTTTCCATCAACCAGCTGGCGGAGCAGTTCCATGTAAGCATTGCCTATATCAGTTATCTGGTAAAAAAAGAAATCAATCAGAACTTTTCGGATTATATATGGGAACTGCGCCTTAACAGAGCCAGGGAACTGCTTCTGAGCACAGATCAGTCCATCGATGAGATCAGCGTGGCGGTAGGCTACCTGAACACTTCCAGCTTCCGCCGGAAGTTCAAGCAGGACACCGGCCTGACTCCCTCTCAGTACAGGAGCCAGGCAGGGGAGCGCGGCAGTGCTCCCTCTTGACGAGCCATACTGCCGCCTCCCTGTCATCCCTTTACGGAGCCGATCATCACGCCCTTGACAAAGTACTTCTGAATAAAAGGATAAATACACAGCACAGGCACCGTGGACACGATGATCACGCTGTACTTCAAAGTCTGAGCCAGCTGCGCCTTTGCGGCCACCGTGGCCATGTCCATGCTTGAGGTATTATTCAGAGTCAGCTTGGTGGACATCAGGATATCCCGCAGAAAAGACTGCAGCGGCAGCAGACTATCGTCATAGAGATAGATCAGCGCCGAGTAGAAGTCGTTCCAATGTCCCACCGCATAGTACAGTCCGATCACGGCCAGAATGGGCTTGGACAAGGGCAGCACCACCCGCACCAGATACTGGAAAGAACTGGCGCCGTCCAGGGTTGCAGCCTCCTGGAGCGATGGGGGAATGCTGTTCATGAAATAGGTTCTGGTGACGATCATATTGTACACGGACATGGCGCCGGGTATGATCATGGCCCAGCGGGTATTGATCAGCCCCAGCTTGCTCACCACCAGATAGGTGGGAATCAGGCCACCCGAAAAATACATGGTGATCAGCAGCAGCACCATGATAAAATGCCTGGGCATAAAGTCTTTCCGGGAAAGAGGGTAAGCGCCGCATACTGTCATAATGAGGTTCACCAGGGTTCCCACCACCGTATAAAATATAGTATTGGCATAGCCGATCCAGATCCGCTTATACTGCAGCAGTTCCTCATAAGAGACCAGCGTAAAGCCCTTTGGCCACAGCACCACCTTTCCCAGCCACACCTGATTGGGATCGCTGAAAGAGGCAATCACCACAAACCACAGGGGCCAGACAAAGATGAGCAGCAGGACGATCATGACTAGCAGATTGACGATGTCAAATACCTTGTCGGCATAGGATCTCCTGTCTCCCGATTTTCTCCACTTCATTTCTTTCTCCTCCTTGCTTAAAACAGACTTTCGCCTGCGAACTTCTTGCTCAACTGATTGGAGCCAACTACCAGAATCAGGCTGATCACAGAGTTGAACAGACCTACCGCAGTGGAATAGCCATAGTCGGAATGAATCAGGCCTACCTCATAGACATAAGTGGAGATAACCGACGCGGCGCTTCTGTTCAGAGAATTCTGCAGCAGATATACTTTCTCAAAGCCCACGCCCAGCAGGCCTCCCATCTGAAGAATGAGCAGCATAAGTATCGTGGGTTTAATGGATGGCAGATCCACATGGATCATCCGCTGAATCTTGGTGGCGCCGTCCACAATGGCCGCCTCATGCATTTCATAGTCCACGCCGGCCAGGGCGGATATGTAGATGATGGAACTCCAGCCCATGCCCTGCCATACGCCGCTCCACACATAAATATGCTTAAACCATTCTGCCTTTGCCAGGAAATTCACGGGCTCCAGCCCGAAGAACCCCCGTATCACATTGAAAATGCCGGAATCCTGGGACATGAAAATGGTAATCATACCGCAGATGACCACGGTGGAGATAAAGTACGGCGCATAGGATACCATCTGCACCACCTTTTTCAGCTTCGTATGGCGCAGGTAATTCAGCATCAGGGCAAAGATAATCGGAATGGGGAATCCGGCTATCATGCCATAAACACTTAAGCCGATGGTATTCATAAGCAGACGCTCAAAATCATAGGCGCTGAAGAAACGTCTGAAATGTTCAAAGCCCACCCAGGGACTTCCCAGGATCCCCTTTTTGATCTCGTACTCCTTAAAGGCCAGCAGAACGCCATACATAGGCACATAGGAGAAAATAATGTAATAGAGCACCACCGGCGTGACCATCAGATAAAGGATCCAGTGTTTCCTTATGTTTTTCAGCAGCCGGATCCCGAAAGCTTTCTTTTTTTTCTGTATATTCATGAATGATTCCTGCTCCTTTCAAAAAGGCGGCAAAGAATCGCTGCCGACTCTCCGCCGCCGGGCTTCCCGTGCCAAGCACAGTCTCCGCCGCTACATTCACAAAAGATTATCGATTCATAGCCGCATCATAAGCCTCTTTATAGATTGCCTCCAGACGCTCCAGCCCCATTTCGTTGAGCTTGCCGATATATTCGTCCCAGCTGTCCTCCAGATTCAGCTCCCCGGTGACTACAAATGCCATGTACTCATCTACATAAGGGTTAATGTCCGCACCAATGGTAGACATCTCTTTCTGCTGATCGTCCGTATAGGTCAGCTTGGGCCAGGGCACCTGACCGTGCTCGATGAGTTTCAGTCTCTGCTGGTTCAGGTAGACTTCGTCCGGGTCCACATTGGCGGACATGCTTTCCATCCACGCTCTGGGCTGAACGGAGGGGTGAGACTGGCCGCCGCCCTCTTCCGTGTAGAACTGATCGGCCCAGGCCACCACCACCTCGGGATGCTCGCACTTGTCGGAGATAGCCAGAGTTCCGCCCTGGATGCCGGGGCTCAGATCCAGGCAGTCGTCCCAGGGAGTCAGCGCAATGTAGTCCTCATCGTGGTCGCGCCCTACGGTCAGGAATGCGCCGGCATCAAAGAAAGAACCCAGCACGTCTCCTGACTGGCCGATGGGAGCCTGCTCGTCATGCTGTGTGGTAAAGCTGTTTTTGTACATCAGTCCTTCCTGATAAAGCTTTGTGGCATATGCCAGGAATTCCTTGTACTCTTCCGTTGCCGGCACATAGCGCAGCTCGCCGTCTATGATTCCGTCTTTGCCCGTATTCGGGAAGTCCGCATACTGCAGCAGGAAGAACGGATTCAGCCAGGAATTGCAGAACAGGGGAATCTCGTCATCGGGATCTCCGTTTCCGTTGGCATCTTTCTCCTTAAAGGCTTTCAGCACCTCATAGAGCTCGTCAAAACTGGCAGGCTCCTTTAAGCCCAGATTATCCATCCATCTTTTGTTGATCCAGTAGGCCGGTCTGCTGACACTGGGCATATCTATCTGGGGCAGACTATAGATATGGCCGTCCGAAGCCGTAATATACTGCCAGCCGCCCCTTTCATCCAGCAGAGCCGTCAAGTTGGGCGCATACTTTTTGATCAGATCCTCCAGGGGAATGACGATTCCCTGCTTTCCGTACTTATCGGCATCAAAATTGTTTTTGAAGAATATGTCAGGATAGTTATTTCCGTTGATCATTGTGCTAAGCTTTTCAGCCAGCTCGGAATGCAGCACATTGGTGAAGTCTATCTGGACATTGGTATCCGCCAAGGCTTTCTGCATGGCAATATTGTCCGTCATGGTATAGTCCCCGTTCATGCCTGCCACAGCGGTAAAGGTCATGGTCTCCTCCAGGGGGAATGTAACGCTGTCAGCCATTCCTCCCTCCTCTCCTCCCGCTTTTGGGTTCGACTCTTCTTTTTGGTTTTCCTCTGTCTGCTCTTTATTATTGTTCTCTCCCGATGCGGGCCGGTCATCCTTGCCGCAGCCGGCCAGCGCGGAAAGAGACAGGACGGCAGCCAGTGTCAGTGCCATAACTTTTTTCAGCTTCATAATAAGCTTCCTCCTTTATTTTTTGATGTAGGTTCTACCAGATCAGCGCTTTTCATGTTAAAACTAATTGTATTGTATATTTTGCCCGATATTTTATCAAGAAACACTATTTCAATAATAGGATTATACAAATGAGACAGTGCGAACCAGGCAAAATAACATAGGAAAATAGCGTCTTTTTGGGAAAAATGATACATTTGTTAAATGAATGGATGAAAGAATTGCGTTCCGCCCCAGATGAAAGAATGCACCCGGATGAAAGAATTCCATTTCTCCTTGACAACATCCTGCGGTTTACGCTATACTAAAAAAGCCGTACCTCTTCAAGGTCCGGTACAGTGATGAAATTCGGTCTTGCGCAATGGGAATCCGCGAATCGTGTCAGGTTGGGAACAAAGCAGCACTAAGCGGAACCTCCTATGTGCCGCAAGGCAGCCGGGTGGAGCTGTATCGGCCTTGAAGGGGTACGTTTTTTATAAAAACTTGTGAAAATCCAAACAACATGATATGATAATCGCAGTAAAAAGGGACATCTGTAATCCGGGAGACGATTCCATGGAAACGACTTTTGAGACAATTGATCGGATGATGAGCGACTGCACCCTCTGCCCGCGCATGTGCCATGCGGACCGCAGGGCGGGAAAGACGGGCTTCTGCGGTCAGGGCGCCGAAGTGGCGGCGGCCAGGGCCGCCCTGCACTTCTGGGAGGAGCCCTGTATCTGCGGCGCCGGCGGCGCCGGCGCGGTATTCTTCTCGGGCTGCGGGCTGCGCTGCGTCTTCTGCCAGAACCATGACATCGCCCTGGGAAAGCGGGGGCATGTCCTGTCCTTAGAGCGGCTGTCCCGGATTTTCCTGGAGCTCCAGGAAAAAGGCGCCGTCAATATCAACCTGGTCACGGCCGGGCATTTCCTGCCACAGGTCTGCCTGGCTCTGGCCACGGCCAAAAGGCAGGGGCTGAACATCCCTGTTGTATACAATAGCTCCGGGTATGAAGAGGTCTCCTCCCTGCGGATGCTGGCAGGTTTGGTGGATATCTATCTGCCGGACTTAAAGTACCAATCTCCCCGGCTCTCCGCCCTTTATTCCCATGCCCCGGACTATTTTGAGAAAGCCTGCGCCGCAATCGGGGAAATGTTCCGGCAGGTGGGCAGACCTGTCATTTCCCCTGACAGCGGGCTGATGGAAAGGGGCGTCATCGTGCGGCACCTGCTGCTCCCGGACTGCACGGGGGACTCCAAGCGGGTGCTGCGCTATCTTCATGACGCCTACGGAAATGACATTTATGTCAGTATTCTGAACCAGTATACGCCAATGGAATATCTGCGACGGCTTCCGGAATTTGCCAATTCGTCTCTGTCCCGCCCGGTGACAGAGGAAGAATATGCGCGGGTACTGGACTTCGCGGACAGGATCGGCATTGAAAACGGTTATATGCAGGCGGGCGGCACTGCCGCGGAAAGCTTTATTCCGGCTTTTGACGGGGAGGGACTTACGGCTCCGGAGTCCTCATCATAGCCTTGCCGAGGACTTGGACGTTCCGGTTCCCTCAGGCCGTCTTCTGTCAGACATACGCTTTCCGTCAATCCAAGACCTGCACCAGACATATGCTTTGTGCGGAGCAGGATAAGTCGCTGGCTTATATCTGCGCCCTCATCATATAGTATCCGAAATCCCCGGCCTGGGCCGGCTCCTCGGCACATTCAAAGCTTTCAAACCCGAACATGATGGCCACCTGTTTCTCCCTTTCATAGAAGTTCCCGGGCACCCCTATGTAATAGGCGATTTCTCCTCTCCTTTCCATCCTGACCAGAAGCAGATGATGGTAATTGTAATAACCGTGGAGCAGAAAGCTGTTGTTGGCGGCTTTGTAAAAGGCCTCCGGAAACAGTACAAAGTCAGCCGGGCCGATGGATAGATATTCCCTGGCATCCTGGAAAGGGCGGATATGGGGATAGATGGCCCATAGCTGCGACCACTTGTCCTCCATCAGCTTTACCGGGGAGGTTCTGTCGGCTTTGTCCGGCTCCCCGGCCGGTTTTCTCTGCATGCTGCCGTCCTCTTTCCACTCCACTCTCCTGTCAGCGCCCTTTATGGTTTCCGGCCCGTTACGGCCATTGGCCTCATTGTCCTGATTTTTCCCTGCCATGGCCGTCCTTTCGCACCTGCTCCCATGGTTCATCGGCTGCGCGTTCCCCCAGGCTGCCGGCCTGGCCTCCCGATTCCCGAGTCTCTCTTCACCCACGCCGTTATCATCCGTCCCGTCCGGTGTCTGTCGTTGGCTTACTTCCTTATGTGTTTCCCCTCCTGAACGCTTCCTGCCACCCATCATGCTCTCTGTCCCCTTTTGCATCCATGTCTCGATATCTGCTTCCGCTTCCATGCTGCTGCCCTGCAGTTCTCCTCCCATAGTAGTCGGCTCTCGATCTCCGACTGTCTCTTCTACATGGGCGGCGCCCATAGCAGCGCCTCCATTTCCCCCATTCCCCCAGGCTGCCGCCGTTCCTTTGTCCCCCTCCCAGCCAGCCGGGCCTCCGATTCCATCCTCCTCAAAAAGCGCTCCGGCGGACGCGGCTTTCGCTTCTTTCCCGGATACTTCTGCCTTAGTTTCCCCAGGCCGGGTCGCCCGCGGCTCAGCCGGCATGCCCTTATACCTACTGTTTTCCTCTGCCTCTCGGAGTACCTCTCCAGGTGCGGTTTCCTCTGCAGCCATTTCGTCCGGCTCCTTTTCATGCCCATTGCCGCTCCTAACGGGTTTCCCTCCGGAAGACGCATCTGTCTCATTGTGTGTCGTCCATTTTTCCGCAGCCGTCCCGCCATCTGCCTGCCACCTGCCGGAGACCTCCCGTCCTCCCCCCAGCGAGATACGAATCCCACAAAGTTCTCCGTAGCCAATCCCGGTGCCGCCAATATTCTCCGGATTTCTCCATTGCTGCCTGTACTGTCCTCTCCCGGCACAGATCTCGATCTTCCCGCAGCTTTCCTCCCTGTTCCTGCCGCAGAGCATCACATCCCGGACAAAGGTATCCGTCTGATGCAGTCCGGTCAGAGCCAATTCTATCCGCAGCGTCCCGTCCCGCATCTCCAGCTTCACAAAGCCTCCCCCTCTGACCCGCATTCCTCTCTCAAAGTAATCCAGATACTTCACTTTCTTCTCATATACCATAAAAAATCCCCCGAATCTATTTTGATGGCCTCATCTGTCTAAAGATGACTTTCACCTAAATATATTCGGGGGGTTGTCTCACTTATTCCAAATGAGATATTTATGTATGCTTCTTTTTAGACGGGCACACTTCATGGTTTGGGTCATACCATAAAACATGAAAATGCCCGCCCTCTCGAATCCCTATGATACGAAGTTTATTCTGCAATGCAAACGAGAAAATGGAATCCCCATATTCATCCAGGTTCCGTGCCTTGAACCTGTCCATCGCGTCTTTTGACAGCATCTCTGTCGAAATTAGATGATGCTTTGATTTTCCGTCATCATGTGTCTGTTTTTTCACTTCTGCCCAAGTCATGTTGCAGTAATCTATCATCTTCTTCATGATCTCACAACATGGAAAGTCCGCCCTGTCCAGGTCAAACGCAAATTTCCCTCCACGGTCTATCATATCAAAGCGCCAGATCACCTTTTCTCCGTCTGTACTGTAGCCTTGTTCCCTTACTACTCTTTTTGAATTCAGGGAAATTTTCTTCCTATTTGTCGATTTCCCGGACATATCTACAAACTCCCGTAATACTCTCCCATACTTTCCTTAGTGATTATCGTTCTACATTTTGCCCCCTCCGGCAGTCCGTTCCTCGCCTCTTTCCAGGGGGCTTCTGAATGCGACAATTCCCTTAAATCATAGGGTTCCATATCTCCATAGTCCCGGAGAACGATATTGATAGAGTCCTTTTCATCTTCGCTCAAAGCATCCTGGCTTCCTCTGCGAAAATCATCTGTATCAACAACAAATTTGCCCTGATGCGCATGAAATAACTCAACGCACACCGGCCCATTTGCCCATGCCTCAAATTCCTCTCCAAATATCGGCTTTCCTGTCCAGGCCAGATGCCATGCCTGCGAATAATAGCAGAGTTTCTGAAGCTTCCATGTACTCATTTTACCAATTTTTTCCAAAATGTAATTAGTCACATCAAAAACTGTTGCCATGGCTTTCCTCCATTTGCCGCCCTAAGCGCTTCGAACATACGTTTATTATATGCAGTACAAACAGAATTGTCAACAAAAATTTCTGAATCTATCCCCATTGCCTGATGCGCAATTTTCCTTTACCATAAATTCCCCCCGAATCCATCTGATGATGCTTTCCATCTAATGAATCCAGGGGATTTTTTATTTCTTACTATTCATGCTCTGCAAACCAATTCTCAATAATCAATGCTGTCCAGATATTTCATGTAATTCACTACCATCAGTGCAATTTTAAACGTCAAAGCGTCATCAAAATTGCGTAAATCCAGTCCCATGCTCTTCTGAAGCTTCTCAATGCGGTACACCAATGTATTCCTATGCACGAACAGCTGTCTGGAGGTCTCGGACACATTCAGGTTGTTCTCGAAGAATTTGTTGATGGTGGTAAGGGTCTCATCGTCCAGGTCGTAGGGCACATTGTCGCCGAAGATCTCATCGATGAAAATCCTGCACAGATTCACCGGCAGCTGATAGATCAAGCGGCCGATGCCCAGCGTGTTGTACGCCACCACATTCTTCTCCGCGTAGAAAATCTTGCCTACATCCAGCGCCATCTTGGCTTCCTTGTAGGATTTGGAAACGTCTTTCAGCTCCTGAACCACCGTGCCGATAGCCACCTTTACATTCAGCATGGCCTCCGCGTTCATCATGCCTACAATGACGTCCGCGATCTCCAGAAGCGTATTATTGGTATAATCCGGCTCCAGAGCCTTGATCAGAATGACGCTGCTCTCGTCCACTGCCGTAATATAATCTCCGGCATGGCTGGAGAACATACCTTTGAGAAGCTCCATCACAACGCCGTCTTTCTCCAATCTGGTCTCCACTAAGAACACCGCCCTGGGCACCGCCACTTCCACATGAAGCTTCTTGGCCCTGTTGTAGATATCCACCAGAAGCAGGTTATCCAGCAAAAGGTTCTGGAAGAAATTGTTTCTGTCGAACCTTTCCTTGTATGCAATGATCAGATTCTGCAGCTGACATACCGCAATCTTCCCGATCATATAGATATCTTCGCTGGAACCTTTTGCCACCAGAATATACAGCAATTCCCCTTCGTCCATAATCTTCAGCAGATGATGAATGCCGATCACCTGGCTGTCTGCAGGGGAATTCGCAAAACCGCTGATCAGATCCGCGGTAATGTCAAGCTGTGTCGTCGTGGAGGCAACCGGTGTGCCTGATAAATCATAGACGCATAAATCCACTTTTGTAATGGCTTTCAGTTCGTCTATACTGGTCTGAATCGTCTGACTTGAAATCATGTTATCTCCCATCTGCCCCTTTAGCGGTCACACCAATCAGGCTTGTAGTCTTTTTAAGAAAAAAGGGGTGCCGTTGCCGACACCCCCTTATGTTTCTCATACTAGTTCGTGATAATCTGCTCGGTCTCTTTGTCGAATACATGAATCTTCTCGATGTCAAAGCCAAATCTGATCTTATCACCAGGTCTGGATGTAGTATTGGGAGCAACCCTTGCGGTGATCGGGAACTCTTCCAGATCAAAGTACAGATAAACTTCTGCACCAAGCAGCTCGTAAACTCTGACGGAAGACTCGAATACGCTCTTAGGATCGCACTTCTCAAGGAACTCAGGCGCATCGGAGATATTCTCGGGACGGATACCGAATGTAACGGTCTTGCCGTCATAGCCGCCTGCGATAAGCTTCTTAGCCTTTGCTTCCGGAAGAACGATGTTGCGTCCTGCGATCTCAAGGCTTGCGGAATTGCCGCTTACCTTAACCTTTGCATCCAGGAAGTTCATCTGAGGAGATCCCATGAATCCTGCAACGAACAGGTTCTGAGGCTTCTCATACAGATTCTGAGGGGTGTCAACCTGCTGGATAACGCCGTCTTTCATAACGACAATCCTGGTACCAAGGGTCATAGCCTCGGTCTGGTCATGTGTAACGTAGATGATGGTGGTGCCCAGTCTCTGATGCAGCTTGGAAATCTCCACACGCATCTGCACACGCAGCTTTGCATCCAAGTTGGACAGAGGCTCATCCATCAGGAATACCTTAGGATTACGCACGATAGCACGACCCATGGCAACACGCTGTCTCTGACCACCGGACAGAGCCTTCGGCTTACGATCAAGGAGGGGAGTCAGATCCAGAATCTTGGCGGCTTCCTTAACCATCTTGTCGATCTGATCCTTGGGAACTTTCCTCAGCTTCAGACCAAATGCCATATTGTCATATACGGACATATGAGGATACAGAGCGTAGTTCTGGAATACCATTGCGATATCACGATCCTTGGGCTCCACATCATTTACAACTCTGTCACCAATCTTCAGTTCACCGGAGGAAATGTCTTCCAGACCAGCGATCATACGGAGAGTGGTGGACTTACCACATCCGGAAGGTCCTACGAAGATGATAAATTCCTTATCTGCGATTTCCAGATTGAAGTCCTTAACCGCTTCGAAGCCGTTAGGATACACCTTGCAGACATTCTTCAAAGATAAACTTGCCATAATAGAAAACTCCTTTCACGTTTACATGATTTCTTTCTTCCCCAGTTTTAGCGATGAACCTGTATCGCTTCATCCTGTATCCAGTATAACGAAAAAAAGTATTTTGCGCCATACCACTATTCCACAAAGATTTTCAGGCAAAACCTAAAATTTGCTTACATCCTTGCGATATTTTCGTTTCTTTTGTGATTTTGTACATTTTATTGACTTACTCTTGGTCAAGATGTCTATGTACATGCTCACCCAATGCGGGGAGGTTCCTCCTGGAGACTTTCGTCCAGCTCATCTTTGAATATCCTCTCGTCCTCCTGCTCTTCGCCGTCCGCATTTTCCTCCCCTTCCGATTCTCCGGTCCCGTTCATCTGGTCCTCCAGCTTCCTGAAAAATTTGTTATACAGCTTTGCCGAGACCCAGGCCGGGGCCGAGAAGCCAAACAGAAACACCACAGGTATGATCTGGGGCGCCGTGACAAAGAGCACAGCCGGCACCACGGACAGAATCATCATCAGAATCGTCTTCGGAAACTGCAGGATCCCGATGAAGAAAGCGTTCTTGATGGTACGCAGCACCGTATTGTCAAACTTCGCCAGCACAGGATACACAAAGGTAAACGTAAACAGCACCACAATGCTAACCACCATCAGAATGATTTTCATCGGCTGGCCGAAGTTAATGGCGGAATAATTCAGAATCAGGAAATCACCTATCAGAAGAACGATGACCACCAGCTGGATCAGCCAGATCAAAATTCCCTGGCGGAGATTCAGCTTAAAGGATTTAAAATAGTCCCTGGTAATGTAGCACTCCTCGTTTCTCGCCATTTTCAGCGCCATATAATGCAGCGCTGTCAAAGCCGGACCTACGGTGATAATCGGGATACAGCAGATCAGCGTCAGAATATTCAGCCACATCATGTCGGCCACCTTATTCAGAAACTGCATCAACGGGCTATCCAGATCAAAAAGCTTCATAAAGATTCTCCTCCTGTCTTAAAAGACCTTCTCCATGGGTGTCAGCCGAATACCGGAAATCTCCATTTCCGGACGCACAGCGCGAAACCCCTGTTTCCTGTAAAAATTCACGGCCCCTGACGCCGCTTCCAGCGACATGCACCGCTCCCCCGCCTCTGTCTTCAGATACTCACATAATCTCCCTAAAACCGAACTTCCCACACCTCTGTAGTGATAGGCATCGTCCACAAACAGCAGCGACAGATGGTTTCCGTCCCTGACAGTCCCTGCGCCGATGATCCTGCCCTCATCCAGCGCAATCATCAGCAGATACTTTCCCTTTAAAAAAGCTTCATACAGCCCATAGTCTGTGATAAAGTCAAAAAAATGCCCGACAATTTTCTCCGGATATTCTTTTCCCTCATATTGCAGAAAGGTACGCCAGATCATCTCCATGGCAGGCACCCAATCCTGTTTCTCCGCCCATCTGATCTCGTACTGCCTTTTCAGGCTCCTGATATCCATGTCCCCGCCGTTTCCGCAGAAGTGTTACAAGACTCTGCTCTCTACCCAGGCATATACGTCCTCCATGACCTGGGTCCGGTTGCTCTCGTTAAGCAGCTCGTGGCGTCCGCCCTGATACAGTTTCAGACTGATATCCTCAAGACCCGCGGTTTTCAGAGAGTCATACGCTTTACGAACGCCCTTCCCATAATCCCCCACCGGGTCCGCGTCCCCTGATATCATAAGTACCGGCAGCTTCTTCGGAACTGCTTTCAGGTTCTCCGGGCTGTAAAGTCTGGACACCAGAGTAAACAGCGCGCCGAACCCGTTGACTGTAAACGGAAAACCGCAGTCGGGATCCGCCAAATAGCGGTCTACACGTTCCTCGTCCCGGCTCAGCCAGTCAAAGGCTGTCCTCGGATTGGGGATCTCCTTATTGTAACCGCCGAAAGCCATCTTGTCTATGAGCCTGCTCACATGCTTAGAGCCGCAAAACAGCTTCTGCAGTCTCACCAGTATCTTTGCCATCCCAAGCACGGCTTTGGGCTGCATTCCCGTGCCCATAATGATTGCGGCCGCGATACCGCTTCCGTACCGGCAGATGTAATTGCGGGTGATGAAAGAGCCCATGCTGTGCCCCATGATCACATAAGGCACATGGGGAAAAGCTTCCTCTGTCATCTTCTTGAGCCTGTGCTCGTCCCGCACCAGAACCGTGGCGGGATCCTGTTCGCAAAAATATCCCTGCTTTCCCTTGTCCCCCACGGATTTTCCATGGCCCAAGTGGTCGTCCCCGGTGACCACAAATCCTCGCTCCACCAGAAAAGCCGCGAACTCCTCATAGCGCTCCGCATACTCCGCCATACCGTGCACCACCTGCAGGACGCAGCGGATTTTCCCCGGGTCCTCAGGCCGGTATCGGACAGCGTGAATCTTGCTCTCCCCGTCACGGGAGTCAAAATAGAATTCCTCTTTTACCATTTCCGTCTCCTTTGCAGCTTTCTACCGGTTCTATCCGGGCAGAAGACGCCTGCCTGTCAGGCATCCGCCGCCTCAGCAGATCTCCGCCCCCGCAGGCATCTCTTTCTCCGGCGTCATCAGCGCCAGGTTCCCCGCTGCGTCCTCAGCGCACAAAAGCATCCCCTCAGACAGCACGCCGGCCAGCTTTGCAGGCTTTAAGTTTACCAATACCATTACTTTCTTTCCCACCATCTCCTCGGGAGCATAATGGGCTTTGATGCCGGAAACGATCTGCTTCACCTGGCTGCCGATCTTCACCTGGCTGCACAGGAGTTTCTTGGACTTAGGGATAGCCTCGCAGGAGATGATCTCCCCTACCCGGAACTGGAGCTTCGCAAATTCATCGTAGGTAATCTCCGGCTTCGGCTCCATATCCATGACCGCATCTTCAACCCCTTTCGCCCGGGAGGCATCTGAGGCATTTCCTCCGGCCTGCCCATTCCCGGCTGTCTCCCCGCTGTCCGCAGCCCCGGCCTCACCAGCCGCTGCCGCCTGCATGGCGGCCAGGATCTCCTCCTCTCTCTTCTCCACTTCTTTCATATCCAGTCTGGCAAAAAGGATCTCCGGCTTTTCCGTCACTTTCTGACCGTTCGGATACAGGCCGAAAGTCTCAAGTTTATCAAAATCCCGCAGAGAAGTATTCAGTTGAGCCACTATCTTCTCCGCAGTCTCAGGCATGAAAGGCTCCAGCAGGGAAGCTCCGATGACAATGCTCTCCACCAGATTATAGAGCACCGTGGACAGCCTGTCCGCTTTCTCCGGATCCTTGGCCAGCACCCAGGGCTCGGTCTCATCAATATATTTGTTGCAGCGCTTGAACAGAGCGAAGACCTCTGTGAGGGCATCCGCCACCCGCAGTTCCTCCATCTTTCCGGCTGCCTTTGTCAGCGTACCGACAGCTGTAAGGCGCAGATCACGGTCTGACTGGCTGTCTTTCTCCGTAAGGGCCGCTCCCTTGTCGCACACCACGCCGCCGAAATACTTGTTGCTCATGGAGATGGTGCGGTTCACCAGGTTCCCCAGAGTGTTTGCCAGGTCCGAATTGGTGCGCTCCGCGATCAGCTCCCAGGTGGCGTTTCCGTCATTCTCAAAAGGCATCTCGTGAACCATGTAGTACCGCACCGCATCCACGCCGAAGAAGTCAGCCAGATCGTCCACATAAATCACGTTTCCTTTGGACTTACTCATCTTTCCGCCGTTCATCATCAGCCAGGGGTGCCCGAAGATCTGCTTCGGCAGGGGCTCCCCCAGGGACATCAGGAAGATGGGCCAGTAAATGGTGTGGAAGCGAATGATATCTTTTCCTATTAGATGCAGGTCCGCGGGCCAGAACTTCTTATACTGCTCTGTACTGTTTCCGTCCGCGTCATAACCGATGCCCGTGATATAGTTGCTCAGGGCGTCCAGCCACACATATACCACATGCCCCGGGTCGAAGTCCACGGGAATCCCCCATTTAAAAGAAGTCCTGGACACGCACAGATCCTGGAGCCCGGGCAGGAGGAAATTGTTCATCATCTCGTTCTTGCGGGACACGGGCTGGATGAATTCCGGGTGCTCGTTGATATGCTTTATCAGTCTGTCCGCGTATTTGCTCATGCGGAAGAAGTAGGCCTCCTCCTTGGCAGGCTTCACCTCCCTGCCGCAGTCCGGGCATTTGCCGTCCACCAACTGGGATTCCGTCCAGAACGACTCGCAGGGGGTGCAGTACATCCCCTCGTAAGCCCCTTTGTAGATGTCTCCCTGAGCGTACATACGCTTGAAGATCTTCTGCACCTGGGCCTCATGATAATCGTCCGTGGTGCGGATGAATTTGTCATATGAAATATTCAGCATATCGCACATGCCCTGGATGACGCCCGCCACCCTGTCCACGAACTCCTTGGGGGTGACGCCTGCCTCCTGGGCCTTTAGCTCGATTTTCTGTCCGTGCTCGTCCGTGCCGGTCTGGAAAAAGACATCGTACCCTTCTTTTCTCTTGAAGCGGGCGATGCTGTCTGCCAGCACGATCTCATAATTATTGCCGATGTGCGGCTTGCCTGATGTATAGGCAATGGCCGTTGTCAGATAATATTTACCTTCCATCTCCATTCTCCTCTCGTTGATTCCCCGAGCGAGCGTCCTCGCCTTTCGAAAGGCCTCCCCACAGATTCAAAAAAGCCCGTCCCCTACTGCTTATCATGCACCAGAAGACGGACTGTATGCCCGTAAATACGCTTTTCTCCCTCCGCCTGATCAGGATACGCCGCTTCGGGGCGGCAATTCCATCTCCTGCAGACAGGGGCTCCCCTGCAGCCAGGGAATCCTCCGCAGCCAGGTACTCCCCTGCGAACAGCGGAAAGGCTTCGTCACCTCGGTTTACTTTCAATATATAACGGTAACACAAAACCTTGGCTACTGTCAATAACTCCGGTGACTTTTCCCTAAAAAAATCATGATTGTTTATTTCTTTGTGGAAATTTTGCTGTATCCGCCCTTTCTGTCATAGGAGTCCAGCAGATAACTCTCTTCCACATGATACTTATCGATTTCCACGGCATCTCTCCTGGGTTTCACCTTTTTTTCCGGCTCTGCCCTGGTAACGGCCTGCTTTTCCTGGAAAGAACGCTTGGCCTGGAACCTGGAAGTATTCCCCCGCAGATGCCCTGCCAGCTGTCCCGCAATATCCTTGAAGCGCACCCGCATCCTGCGCAATATTCCCTCCTGACCGCTTTCCTCCCCGGCAGCGGACCAGGCTGCCCCCTGCTCCCGGGACGGCGCGGTCACGGCAGCGGCCTGTGCCGCGCGGGATACATGTACTGCCTGGGTCAGATCCGCCGGCTGGCGGTCAGTTCCCGGACTGCCGACATTTTGACTGCTCCGGTCAATATCTTTACTGTCGCTTAACTGTGTCAGCTCCCGGCCCGCCCTGTCCCCGATCTCCCCGGCCGGAGCCGTGCCGCCGCTCCAAAAGCCTTTGAGCAGGCTCTTTCCTTTGGACAAATGGTTATCCAGCCAGGCAGTCAGGGAAAACGGCCCGTCATTTTGCTGCTCCGGCACCGGGACGCTCTGGGATCTGGCTGCGGAGGCCGCTTTCGAAATATCCGCTTCTTTCTTATAATGGGTATGGTCAAACATACATTTGGTCACATGATGCGTATGGGTGCCGTGCTCTTCCTGTCCTATTCCGTGAAACTCCATCCTATGCCCCGCTTTCTTCATTATCATTCCCAAAACCTTGAGCTCCGCCTGCCGTCCGGCTTTCAGTTTTTACAGCCGCCTATCCGTGAGGCTATGCCCGCTGTCCGCCATCCGGCCGGACTTTTGCATGTATCAGCGCATTTTTTCCAAAAAGCCGGCTACATTGTCCGAAATCCGATTCGGAAATACGGCGGAACCCGCAACGATCACATTGGCCCCTGCCGCCAGGGCAAGCTCCACATTGTCTATGCGGATACCGCCGTCCACTTCGATATCTATGTCCAATCCTTTCTCCATTGCCATGGCCCGGACTTCCTTTACCTTTTCCAGGCATTCCGGCATCAGTTTCTGGCCGCCGAAACCCGGCTTTACCGTCATGACCAGCACCATATCCACCAGTCTCAGATAAGGCTCCACGGCTTTTGCCGGCGTCTCCGGGCTGATGGTGATGCCTGCCTTTTTGCCCAGAAAACGAATCTTCTGTATGGTTCCCGCCACATCCTCCGTGGCTTCTATATGAAAATTGATGAGATTGGCTCCGCAGTCGGCAAATTCCTTAATATACCGCTGCGGTTGGTCGATCATCAAATGTACGTCAAAAAAGATGTCGGTGCACTTCCGAATGGAAAGTATCACCGGCATCCCAAAGGAGATGTCCGGCACAAAGACACCATCCATTACATCAATATGCAGATACTGTGCCCCTGCATGCTCCGCCTCTCTGATCTGTTCCCCCAGCCTGCTGAAATCCGCTGCCAAAATGGACGGTGATAAAATGTTCATCTTCGTTCTCCTCAAACCCTGCCTCCCAATAGGGCAGTTCATGCCCCGCATGTTTTGCCAGGTCTATTTTAACAAAGAATCTACAGCTTGTCCACGTCCTTTTTCAATTGTTCCCAAGCGTCCTCATGCTCTGTGTAATACAGGGGGCATTTTTTGCCGCCGCAGTCGTAATGGCGCAGGATATCCTCCGTATCCAGATCATAGATGTCCGTCAGCCATGCCAGCAGGGAAATCAGGGAATCATAGGTCTCCTGGGTAAATGAACCGTCCTCCGCCAGATAGCAGCATTCGATAGAAACCGAGTCATAGTTGCGGGTCATCACGGCATAGGCGATTTCGTTCAGGGGCACGCACTGGATGATCTCTCCCTCGTAGCCGATGATGAAGTGGGAGCTGACGCTGGCCTCATGGGTATCTTTCTGCCATTCGAAATAACTGCGGTTCTGGGCGGCGCTGGTGCCGGGATTCGCGGTATAATGGACGAAAATATTCTTCACGGACTCTAAGGGTTCTCCCGGACGGGAGTATTCGTTGGGTGTCAGAAAATCCTCCGTCCAGTCCGGATGCTTCGCAAACGCGTCCGCCGGAATTCCCTGCACCAAAGTGCCCGGGGACGGTTGTTTTTGGCTCTCTGTCGGTTCTCCCCCTACGGGCAGGATATTCTCTTTGCCGGTATTCGTCTGTTGGTTTTTCAGCGCAAAGTACCCGGCAAACAGGAAGATGCACAGCACCCATGCACCCAGAAGCAGGCGCACTTTGAAGAGGCGCTCTTTTCTGTCAGGTACGGCGGTGGCGGTTCTGCGCCGCAGCGGCATCTCTTTCGGCTGCCGGGCAGAGGGCCGGCCCGCGGTTCTGCGGGAGTATTCCGGGACTTCCGGACGGCGAAGCGTTCTCTGCGTCAATGCTTTCCTGTCCGCTCCATACTGCCGTCCGGTCCCTGTCCGCACAGGCGTCCTGTCATATGCCGCTTTGGTGTGTCTCTTTCCGGATCTCTGCCGATTACTTTCTCCGGCAGGAATGGGTACCTGTACGATTTTTCCTTTTCTTGCAGTCTCCTGATTCCGGTATCCGTGGAGCATATCCGTAGTCACTTCGCGCCGGGGGATTTTCTCGGAATACGCAGTCCCTCCCGCCGGGCAATGCTCCGCCCAGTCATCTGTGCCGGATATCCGCCATTCCCCGGCAGACTGCTGTTTTTCCTTAGCCCGGGCGGCAAATCTGCTGTCCCCGGCCGTTCTATTGTCATAGGAGCTCTCCCGGCCGCTCCCTGCCATCCGGCTGCCGTAGGCGATGGGCCTGCGTCCCGGGGCCGTACGATTCTCGCCGCAGTCCAGCTTTTGGATCCTGACTCTGCCATCGGATCCGGTTCTCCTGCCCTGATCCGCCCGACTGTCACAGGAAGCCGCTCTGGAGCGCCGGCTCCGCTGCTCTTCATAATCTACCAGATATGGGTTGCGCCTGGAAGCAACCTCCTCATAATCCTCTCTTCTTTGCGCGCTGCCGCTCTGCCTTACCATCTCTCCACCTCTTCGGTTTATGTCCGTTTATTTTATGTGAGTCCTATGATAAAACAGAAATGTATCATTTTTATATCCAAATGCAGATCTTTGAAAATTTTCTGCAAAAATCTCAATTCCCAAAAAGTCTCCCCCGTTTAGACTATCCCTAAATATCCCGAAAGGCCCGGTAAGTTCTGGCCATTCCCTCTGCGATATCCGTATAACACAGCCCCAGCTGCGCCTTTCCTTTTTCATTGGAGCACAATTCCGTCTCCGCCTCTGTCACGGGAAAAGGAAGCGGCAGGCCCTGCTCCTCAGCTTCCCGGGCAGTCAGCGTGATCTCCCGGACCTCCACATCGCAAGCCCGCTTCAGCTCCCGGAAAAAGGTCTCATAGGTAAGAATCTCCTCCCCGCACAGATTGTAAGCCTGCCCATAGGCTCCCGGATTTCCCAGGCATTTCAGTACTGCCTCCGCGGCGTCCCTGACATAGACGAACTGGAACGCTCCCGCGGCGTCCGTAATATAAGGCAGCACATGGTTCTGAGCCATAAGCCGGATATATACGGATTCCCTGGGGGCATAATTCAGGGGGCCGTAAAGGATGGAGGGGCGCAACACGGTAACCGCGATCCCCCTTTTTGCGCATTCCTCCCGGACCTCCTGCTCCAGGGCCACCTTTCCCGCAATGTACGCCCCGGCTTCCCCGGGCAGGGGCCTTGTCTCAAACGGAGTCTCTTCCCCCTTCAGGCCGCCTCTCCCCCGCGCATAGACATCCACGGTGCTGATGAAGATATACTGTGTCATGTGTCCCGGCATATTTTCCAGTACCCGGGCAATATCCCCGCTTTCGTAGGCGCAGAAGTCCACTACGCAGTCATAGTCATCCCTCACACTCCGCCACAGCGATACGTCTTTCCGGTCCCCTGTGATCTGCTTTGCCCCAAACTGCGCCACAGAGTAGGTTCCCCGGTTCAGTACCGTCACATCATGCTCCTTTGCCGCCAGCATGACAAAGACCCTGCCGAAAAAGTAGCTGCCCCCTATGACTAATATCTTCATCTCTCTCCTCCCCTATCCCCGGGGAACAGACCGTTGGTCTGGCCCTGGATAATGCTTCCCCTCCTGATCTTGATTGCGTTTCTCCGCCTCCGGGCGGATTGCCCGGTTACAGGAATTCTTTTACGGACTTGTACACGCCCTCCGCGTCCAGGCCATACTTCTGCACCAGTGCGGCGGCGGAACCGGACTCGCCGAACACATCCTGCATGCCCAGCTTTTTCACTTTTGTGGGAAGCTTCGCGCTTAAGGCATCGCAGACCGCGCTGCCCAGGCCGCCGATGACGGAATGCTCCTCCACGGTGACTACCTTTCCGGTTTTCTTCGCGCTGTTTATAATGATCTCCTCATCCAGAGGCTTGATGGTACAGATGCTGATCACCTCGGCATTTACGCCCTCCGCCTCCAAAAGCCTTGCCGCACCCAAAGCGGAATCTACGCAGATGCCCGTAGCCACAATGGTCACATCCGTACCCTCCCTGACCACGGAGCCCTTTCCGATCTCAAAATGATAATCCGGCCTGTCATTAATCACGGGCACCGCCGCACGGCCGAAGCGGATGTATACAGGCCCCTCGTGCTCCAGCGCGGCGCGGACAGCCGCCTTTGCCTCCACGTCGTCAGCAGGGCACATGACCACCATGCCGGGGATGGTGCGCATCAGGGCAATGTCCTCATTGCATTGATGGGTAGCGCCGTCCTCGCCTACCGTGATGCCCGCATGGGTAGCCCCGATCTTCACGTTCAGATGAGGGTATCCGATGGAATTGCGCACCTGCTCAAAGGCCCTGCCTGCAGCGAACATGGCAAAGGAGCTGACAAAGGGAATCTTTCCCACCAGAGAAAGCCCTGCCGCCACGCCCATCATGTTGGACTCCGCGATACCGCAGTCAATATGTCTGTCCGGATATGCTTTCTTGAAAATGCCTGTCTTGGTAGCCGCCGCCAAGTCCGCGTCCAGCACCACCAGGTTTGGAAATTCCTCCCCCAGCTCCTTTAACGCGTTGCCGTAGCTCTCACGGGTCGCAATCTTTTTGATCGTATTCTCTGCCATCACGCCTCACCTGCTTTCTCTAATTCTGCGCCGATTTTCTCCAGATCGGCCATTGCCACCTGATATTCCTCATCGTTGGGCGCCTTGCCGTGCCAGTCCGCATTCCCCTCCATGAAAGACACACCCTTGCCCTTTAGGCTGTGCATGACGATACAGGCAGGCATACCTTTGGTGTCCCTTGCCTCCCGAAACGCGGCCCGGAGTGCGTCAAAGTCGTGAGCGTCCACATTGATCACATGGAAGTTAAAAGCCTCGAACTTTTTGTCAATGGGGTAAGGAGAACAGACCTGATCCACGGGACCGTCGATCTGCAGGCCGTTATTGTCCACGATGACGCAGAGATTGTCCAGTTTCCGGAAGCCGGCGAACATGGCGGCCTCCCATACCTGTCCCTCCTGAATCTCCCCGTCTCCCAGCAGCGTATAGACCCGGAAGTCCTTTCCCTCCATCTTCCCCCCCAGGGCCATGCCAACGGCCGCGGAGATGCCCTGTCCCAGGGAGCCGGAAGACATGTCCACACCGGGGATATGGATGCAGGGATGTCCCTGGAGATAGGAGCCCAGCTTGCGCAGGGTCTTCAGATCCTCCACGGGGAAGAATCCTCTGTTGGCCAAAGCCGAATACAGGCCCGGTGCATTATGTCCCTTTGACAGCACGAAGCGGTCCCTGTCCTCCTTATCCGGATCCTTTGGGTCAATGTTCATTTCCTCAAAATACAGATAGGTAAACACATCCGCCGAGGAAAGGGAGCCCCCGGGATGTCCTGCCTTTGCGCTGTGAACTGCGGTGACGATGCCTTTGCGCACATCATTGGCGCGCTTTTGCAGCTCTAAATTATCCATTTTTTCCTCCATTCCGCTGTATCTGCCCGCGGGCGGATCTGCAGCCGGCACATGGCCTGCCCCATGTATCGGTACGCGGCCCGTCTCCGCCCATATGGTTTTTCTCCCGGCCGGTTCGACGGCATACAGCTAACTTCTTCTTTTTTTACTTATGCTGCCCATAATAGGCATTGGCCCCATGCTTTCTGTAATAATGCTTATCCATCAGCTCCTGGGGCGCCGGCTGGACATGGTGGTTGATAGACTCGGTGCGGTATGCCATCTTGGCCACTTCCTCCAGCACCACCGCATTGTGTACGGCCTCTTTGGCGTCCTTTCCCCAGGTAAAAGGCCCGTGGTTTTTGCACAGCACCGCGGGTACCGACACAGGGTCCTTGCACATCCGCAGGAACTCGCTGACGATCAGTCGTCCCGTGTTTCTCTCGTAATCCTCCGCGATCTCTTCCGCGTTCAGGCATCTGAGGCAGGGCACTTCACCGTAGATGTAGTCCGCATGGGTGGTGCCGTAGCAGGGAATGCTCCTGCCTGCCTGGGCCCAGCTGGTGGCGTAGGAGGAATGGGTGTGCACAATGCCCCCGATCTCCGGAAACGCCTTATAGAGCTCCGCATGGGTGGCAGTGTCCGAGGAGGGATTGTAGCGCCCCTCCACTTTCTTGCAGTCCAGATCTACTACAACCATATCTTCCGGTGTCAGCTTGTCATATTCCACCCCGCTGGGCTTGATGACAAACAGACCGCTCTCCCTGTCAATGGCGCTGACATTGCCCCAGGTAAAGGTCACAAGACCGTATCCGGGCAGAGTCATATTGGCCTCACAGACAATTTTTTTCAGTTCCTCTAACATAATGCTTCTCCTTTCTAATATAATCGCTGCGCGGGCGGTGCCCCTCCCTATACCAGCCCTTTCACAGCCGCTTTCTCCGCGGGCAGCGTGCTCTTATACTTCTCGATGAAAGTATCGAAGCCGGCCACGTCTTCTGGCTTAGGTGCAATGGTGGTGCCGGTCTGCCCGGCGAAAATCTTCCCGCTTAAGTAATCCGGCAGAGTCTCGCCCACTTCCTTTTCGTACATATAAGCCGCCAGCACTGCCATTCCCCAGGCGCCGCCCTCGCTGGCGGTATCCATCACGGTCACAGGCGCGTTCATTGCCGCTGCCATCAGCCGCTGCCCCACCACGGGCGTCTTGAACAGACCGCCGTGGCCCGTGAGGGAATCCACTTCCACCTGCTCTTCCTTTAAGAGAATGTCGTTTCCGATCTTCAGGGCAGCCATGGCGCTGTAAAGGTGGCTGCGCATGAAGTTGGCCAGGGTAAACTTTGCGTCCGGCGTACGGACAAACATGGGCCTGCCCTCGCTTAAGCCTGTCACAGGTTCCCCGGAGAAGTAATTGTAGGCCATCAGGCCGCCGCAGTCCGCATCCGCCTCCAGGGCCTCCCTGTAGAGCAGACCGTACAGCTCGTTTTTGTCCGGCTTTGCCCCTGAAAGCTTGCCCATAAACTCCCCGAACAGATTCACCCAGGCATTCAGATCCGAAGTACAGTTGTTGCAGTGCACCATGGCCACGGGGCTGCCGTCCGGGGTGGTGACCATGTCGATCTCCTCATGGACTTTGGAAAGAGGCTTCTCCGTCACCACCATGGAGAAGATGGAAGTTCCGGCGGAGATATTGCCCGTGCGCTTCCTCACGCTGTTGGTGGCGGTCATGCCGGTGCCCGCGTCCCCCTCGGGAGGGCACATGGGCGCGCCGGGCTCCAGGGCGCCTGTGGGGTCCAAAAGCTTCGCGCCCTCCTCGGTAAGCCATCCTGCGGTCTGTCCCGCGCACAGCACCTTGGGCAGGATGTCCCGAAGCTTCCAGCCCGGATTCCTGTCCGCCGCCAGCTCGTCGAACTGCTCCAGCATGCGGGCATCGTAGTCACAGATCCGGGAGTCGATGGGGAACATACCAGAAGCCTCGCCCACGCCCAGCACCTTTTCTCCCGAAAGCTGCCAGTGTATGTATCCCGCCAGAGTGGTGAAAAAAGCCACGTCTTTCACATGCTCCTCCCCGCTCAAAATGGCCTGGTACAGATGGGCAATGCTCCATCTCTGGGGTATATTGAAGTTGAATACGGGCAAAAGCTTCCTGCATGCCTCCCCGGTCATGGTGTTGCGCCAGGTGCGGAAAGGCACCAGAAGCTTTCCTGCCCGGTCAAAGGGCATATAGCCGTGCATCATGCCCGAGAAGCCCAAAGCCGCCAGCCTGGTCAGGGGCACGCCGTATTTCGTTTGCACGTCCCGGACCAGGTCCTGATAGCAGCCCCGCAGCCCCTCCCAGATGTCCTCCAGGCTGTAGGTCCAGATATTGTCCTCCAGCCGGTTCTCCCAGTCCCAGTTCCCCTGGGCGACGGGCTGATGGCTTTTGTCTACCAAAACGGCTTTGATGCGGGTGGAGCCGAACTCCAGGCCCAGCACTGCCTGCCCCTCCTGAATCGCTTTCCTGATCTCTTCGCTCATAGTCTACCTCTTTTCTGCCTCTATGCTGTTTTATTCCACAAAACTCTATCTACCAGTATAAAAAAAAGCGGTTGTAAAGTCAATATTGTACCGGAATTCTTCCCCCGTCTCAATCATGCCTTGGCGCCTTCTTTCATATACTGTAGCAATATCTTCCTTATCAGGTGATTTTTTGAACAAAAATTCCCGACTTTCCAACAAACAACTGCTTTTCGGCCTGAGCTTTCTGCTGGCCTTTCTGGGCCTGACGCTCTTCCTTTTTACATATAAGCAGGACGAAAAGCGCTTCACAAGCCTTACCGCAAGGCTTTTCACCCAGGAAATGGCAGCCGACACACTGAATCTCCACTATACCCTGGCAAATCCTGCCGACTTCGGCATCCACGATTATGCGCCCACGCTCTCCTGCTATGCTCCCGAGAGCGCTTTGGGGAGCAGGGCCGGCACTGAAAATTTGCTGGCCGCACTGAAAATCCTGCGTGTGGAAAAGCTTTCCGAGTCCGATGCCTGGCTGTGGAAACTGCTGAACCGCTCCCTGGAAAATTCTCTGGCCTTAAGCGGCTTCCCCTATTACGACGATCCCCTGTCTCCCTCCTCCGGCGCCCAGACCCAGCTGCCCATTCTGCTGGCGGAATACGCTTTCCGCACGAAACGGGACGTGGAAGACTATCTGGCTCTCCTTGACCAGGTGGACGAATATTTTGCCTCTCTCCTGATCTATGAGCAGGAACGGGCCGCTGCCGGACTGCCCCTCCCGGCTGCCTTTCTGCAGTCCGTGCGGGAGCAATGTGACACCGTTGTCACAAAAGAAGCTCTGGAGGCCGGTATCCATTTCCTCCAGACCACCTTTCAGGAACGGCTGGAAGCCCTGGTACAAAGGAATATCATCACAGCCCAGGAAGCCGGCCATTATATCGCCCAAAACGAACGGCTGTTAAAAACCGTGGTACTGCCCGCCTATGCAGCCCTGGGAGACGGTCTTCTGCTGTTGGAGGAGCATGACGCAGTGCCTGCGGGACTGGCGGCTCTGCCGGAGGGAAAGGCCTATTACGAGCAGCTTGTGATCTCACAGACCGGCTCTTACCGTACCATGGATGAAATACGGGCACTTCTGGCCGGGAAATTTTCCGCGGAATATGAGACCGTTAAAAAGATGGCCGCGGAGCATCCGGAGATTGCGCGGTACTATGCGGACCAGAATTCCCCGGACTTCCCCTACAGGGAGGCCTCCCAGATGCTTTTGGATCTAAAGACCAGGATGGCAGCCGACTTTCCTCCCGTGCCGGAGGGCGCCGTGGACATTCACGTCAAGGCGGTATCCGACAGTCTGGCAGATTACTGCGCGCCTGCCTTTTACCTGACCTCCCCCTTAGACGACACGGATACCAACACCATCTACATCAACCGGAAGAAGACTCCGGACGGCCTGGAGCTGTACACCACCCTGGCCCATGAGGGATATCCGGGACATCTCTATCAGACCGTATACCACAACCGCTTTTTGCTTTCCCGGGATCAAAGCCCGGCCAGAGAGCTCCTTTGGTACGGCGGCTACCAGGAGGGCTGGGCACTATATGTGGAATTTATCTCGTTCCGGTACGCGGCGGATCTGCTGCGGGAGCACGGTCAGGAGACTGCGGCATGGGCCGCCCAGCTGGAGTCCCACAGCCGCAGCCTCCAGCTGTGCCTCTATTCCGTCCTGGACGTGCTGATCCATTACGATAATGCCTCCTACAGCCAGATTGCAAAGGTGCTGTCCGGTTTTGGCATCACCGACAGCACCTCCGTAAAAGCAATCTACAATTATATCATACAGTCGCCCTGCAACTATCTGAAATATTATCTGGGATACCTGGAGATTCTCTCCCTGCAGGAACGCGCAAAGAGCCTCTGGGGAGACGAGTACACGGATTACCGTTTCCATACTTTCTGCCTGGACTGGGGGCCCGCAGACTTTTTGTCCCTGACAGAAAAGCTGGAGCAGGAGTCCTCACGGCCCTGAGGCCTTAAGAGGTCCCATACTCCTCCGCCATGTCCTCCAGGTAGCCTCTGTCCCACAGCAGGATCTTCAGCTTCTGCGCGGCCTCCACCGCAGGCTGGGTAAAATACTGGTTGGTCAGCACCGCGCCTACCATCCTGTCGTAATAATCCCTGCCTGCGTAGGCCTCCTGGACAGCTTTGACCCCCACCGGGGCCCCATAGCGTTTGCACTGAATGGCATAGGTAACGCCGTCCTTTTGAGCCAGGATATCCACGCCGTAGTCCCCGCTTCCCTTTGTAACCTCCACTTCCTGGAAGCCGTTATTTTTCAGAAGCTCCGCGCAGTAGTATTCAAAGTCATGGCCCTCCATCAGGTCGAACTCCTCGGGCCGGCTCCGCCTTGCCCGATGTCTGAAATAAAGGGCCGCACTGCCCGTCATTGCCGCCGCACATGCGATTATTATTATAATGATCGTATTTGTATCCATACTTCGGTATCTTACCAATCCTTTTCCATCGAACCGTATACTGTCCCGGGCGCCGTCCGAAGCGATCCCGACCACGCCTCCGTTTTCCGATCGTGTGTACTTCATTATACTGCCTGGAGGCGTTTCTGGCAATGATTTTATGATAAAAGGATGGTGTAACCTATGCCCTCCGGCACTTCCACCACTGGCTCCTTTCCCTGTTCCATGATGCAGCGGATGTCCCCGTAAGGCGTGGGCATGACTATCTTCGCATGGTCCAGTCCGTATAAATTGGGCTTCAGAGAAATTTCCCGGAATCCCGGCTTTTTCATTTCAAAGCCAAGCATCCGGCAGGGAAGCTGATAGGCCGGCGTGCCGCCCCAGGCGTGGCTGTAGTCGAAGCCGTACCCCTCCTCCGGCGCAAACCACCCCTCCTTTAATCCTTTTTCGCATTCCGCAGCCACGTCTTTCCAGAGGGAGAGCAGCTTCATTCCATAGGTTCCGAACAGTCCCGCGTGATGCACGGCCTCCAGGACAAAATGCATGAAATAGGGCTGCACGTCAGGGAATCCCTCTCTTTCCAGTACCCACTTCATGAGCCGCGGCCTTTGATCCGCTTCGCACAGATCGTACAGCACAGCCAGCGTATTTCCATAGGCGGAAAAATGGCGCACCGCTATGTTCTCCGGCTGGTCCGCATTTACTTCTCCCGGCGTAGGCAGGCCGTCAAAATAAAGCTCCTTTTCTTTGTCATAAAAAGCCCGGCCGAAAGCTGTCTTCAGACAGCGTCCCCGTTCTTCATAGCGTCTCTCTCCGGTCTCGTCCCCCATTTCCCGGCAGATTTTCACCGCTGTCCGCAGGGCGTTGTAGTAGAAAGCGTTCAGGCAGGTCTGCCCCAGAGCCTTAGGCGGATGGTGCATGGAATATCCCTCAATCACAGTCCAGTCCACAAACATATAGTTGGGCGCATGCTCCAGCACGCCGTTATCCCCCAGGTAAGATGCGAATCTCTCCAACAGGATGTCCAGCGCTTCTTTGGTCCCGCACAGCAGCTTTGTATCTCCCGTATACAGATAAACGTCATAGAGCATCTGCACCCAGATCAGACTATAGCTGGTATGGAACATGACGCCCTTGTTCTCTTTCAGCCAGTCTGCTGTACGCAGCACGTCAAAAGCGGCCAGGCGCATATCCCCGAACGTAAACGCGGTCATCAGGCTCTCTATGTAATAATCTCCCGTGCAGGCAAGGGGCTCCTGATGCTTCGGACTGTCCAGGTGCAGGGTCTGCCTGCAGATCTGCAGAGTCCATTTACATACCTCATAAACTTTGTTCAACATGGCATCGCTGGTCTCAAAGCAGCCGCTTTGCCCTATGGGATAGCAGGTAAACACAAGGGCCGGGCGAATCCGCACCGGAGTCTCCCCCGGATTGGTCACTGTAATCTTGTATCCGCCGATGCTGTGCATCTGCATGCTGCGATATTGCAGGTCGCCGTCCGTGATGATCTGCTCCTTGTCTCCGCCTCCAGCCTCCCGCTCAAAGCATTCCACCGTGATATCGCATGCGCCTTGGATATCCATCCACAGATATCCGGAGTAGATCCTGTCAAAATATATGGTGTACTCTTCCGTGGCAAGCGGGGCAGTCTCCCGGATACTTCCCTCCGCCGGCTCCACCGTTTCCTCCCACAGCATGGGAATCGGCGGCTTCTGCAGATTCCAGATTTCTTCCGTCAGAACAGCGGCCTGCCAGCGGCCCGGCTCTATGCGGCCGTCATACAGAAAGGGCCGCACATAAGCTCCGTTTACCCTTGCCTCCCAGCTTGTATCCGTGCCCAGACTTATCCTGGTACCGTCCTGGCAGAGCACTTCCGCATCTATCCAGAAGCCTCCGTGTCCGCAGGAGTAATCCGTCAGCGCCACCGGGGAGAGCTGCACCTGGGCAAAAAAGTCTGCTTCCTCTCCTATATCCGTTATTTCGTATTGATTGTAATACTGTTTCGGCATAGGACGCTTGCAGAGGAAATCTCCTCCCGCCGCCACCGGCCCCTGCCCTGCGAACGCTCCGTTCACCCAGAGTCTGAACGCGGTGTCGCCGAATACGCGAATCCGGATCCGCTGCGCCGCTTTCCCGAAGCTGTATTTCCTGCGAAACTCTGCCATGCCATACCGGTATCCCCTGTCTTTCCGGTCAAAACGACACGCCGCCGTCTTCTGTAATTCGGGGTATCCCTCCGGGTCAAGCCATATCCATTCAGCCATATGCTCTCCTGCAATGCCGCTTTGCGGACAAGCGGCACCGCTCTCCTTTCTCCTGACATCTTGCCATAGTTATCGGTGTCTTCCCATCTCCCGGTCTTCCCGCCATTCTATGGATTATCCACGCCCGCTTCCCTCCCGGGTATTCCTCTTCCGCCCCGGGCATAGTCCCATATTATTCATTCCAGCCGTCTGTATAATATCTGAATATATTTTCGATTCCCAAATCGTCCCGGCCGTTTTTCCTCAGGTGATTTTTCAGGACTGTCCAGACATGCCTGTAGGGCTCTGAAGACGGGGGGAAAATATCCGCAGTGGTATATCCCCTGTATCTTTTTTCTTCGAAGCCAAAATCATGCACCAAAGAGTACATATAATCGTTGGAATTCATGCGGCATGTTATGCTGCCGTTTCCCGCGCTTTTTGTATAATACCAGTCCGCAAGCCTTAAGGCAAGATAGTTTTCTTTTCCGTAGTACTGGATCCGGCCCTCTTTTCCCCAGGCCCCCTGGACGTCATTGCTCTCAAAATGCAGCTCAATCAATCCTCTGTCGTTCTTGTTTCTATAGTGCGCCTCATTTGCCAGATACCCCAGTGCAAACGCGAATCTCTCCCATGAAGCGTACGCCATTCCGGAAGTCCCCCACCGAGGATTATTAGTTCTGTAGTCTAATGTGATCATATCCATCCTCCCAGTCCTAATCTTATAACTTTATGCCTTATCCCCTGATTCCTATTTCTTTTGCGACTTTTTTGATCTGTTGTACAAAACTGTGCTCTTTCCGCTCGTCGTCCATGTCTGTCCATGCGGTTACGGACCATCTGTAGATCTGCTCAATGCTTCCGTATCCCCGTTTAAACAGCTTGGCATACTTTACGCAATTTTCTTTCGTGGGCGCATCCATTAATATGATTTTCAATTCTTCGTCAGTCCACTTTTCTCCTTTGTTTGTAGTGTCTCTTTTTTCCTCATTCTCCTTTTCATACTCCACAAGCAGGCTATGTACCAGCATCATCTTCTCATCATATGAGATGCCGTCCACATCCTCATCCAATGCCAGGAACAATTTCTCTTTGAATTCTTTCCTTTTCATGCTGCCTCCTTTTCCCTTACCTGTCTGTATATCGCATGCGCTATTACGCTATATTAGTCATTATAAGGGATTATAAGGAAAAAATCAAGAATTTTTACAAATTCACCGGCACCAAAAAAGCTGCCGCATTCCCTCTGTATCTTCATGCGGCAGCTATAAATCTGTTTCACTGTCTGTTTATCACCGGCCCCGGTTGCAGTGCCTTTGCGACTCAGAAAAAGTATCTGTTACGTTTACCCATTGATTCATGCATGTCCCTCCAAAAGTATATTTTGTACCTTATCGTAAAACTTTTGACACGATTATCCCTCCCACCCTCAGTTTAACCCCATATGCCGCTTATTTATTTACGCAGTATCTTATCCATGGCTTTCCCCCTGGCAAGCTCGTCAACCAGCTTATCCAGATAGCGGATCTCCCGCATCAAAGGCTCTTCAATCTCTTCCACCCTGACACCGCAGACCACGCCTTTAATCAGCCGCCTGTTTTCATTGGGTTTTGGGGCGTCCCGGAAGAAATCCCCATAAGGCATTGGCCTTTCCAGCATCCCCTCCAACTCCGGCTGGCTGTACCCTGTAAGCCAGCGGATCACTTCGTCAACTTCCTGCCTTGTCCGCCCCTTTCTCTCCGCCTTATTGACAAGCAGATGATAAATCTTTGAAAAATCCATCTGATATATCTTCTCATTTTTCATAAGCTACACCTCCTGAGCCCGTTCCCTGACCGTCACCAGGATCTTGTCTCCCGGCCGCTTCCCTATCCGGGAACGGATATCCTTGCGCACGCCGATTATATAACACACACTCCCGTCAGCGTTCTTTACCCCCATATTTACAACACTTCCATCATAAGGCTCCCCGTCAAAGGTGGCGTGTACTTTTACCCTTCCCCTCCCAAACTCTTTCCTGACATCATAGGGAAAAATGACGTAAGCGCCCCCTGTCTCCCCCGCTTCATAAAGCAGGGACTCATACTCATACACTCTGCTGTTCAATATCTGCACCTCATCCAATCCGTTTCACCCAGTATACCGGAAGTACGCCCTAGACCTGCACAAAAATTTTCGCAGGTTATTCATATTGCCTCTCCTAAAAAATAAAGCTTTCGTCTTGAATATCCGCCAAATCATTCCTTTGTCTATTCAACTACTCCCGACTCCATAATCCTGAATGTTACGCGGCTACAATCAATCTCTGCCATTGCCCCCATCGGAATAACCGTCATGGGGGTTCTATGCACAAAATCAACATTTGATAATACCGGAATATCTTCTCGACATGCTTCATACTTCAAAAACTTAACCAGCATGTTTTCTTCTTCCTCGCTTAATTGACCAATGATTAATCCTGCCGCATGTCTAAACATTCCTGCCGCATCCAATGCCCGAAGTTCATGCAGCCCCGCCAAAGCACTTCCATACGGCGAGCCGGTCTCTAACATGATAATACAATCCTTAAAAAACTCTTGGCTTGGGAAAAATTCCGTTCCCATAATCTGCCGCAATGGTCCTCCACATCCCCCGAAAATTCTTCCTTGTACAACTCCGCTTCCTTGCACTAATCTATAACCAGTATTGGATACCCACTTGATTTCATTTTTGCCAACATTTCGCCATTCAATACTTGTGTATTCTGGACAAGCTGATACATCACCAATCATTTCAGTCGAAAATAAACATTTTGTTATCGCTTCTTTTGTATACTTATCTAATGCCACCGGTTGGGCGATAGGCGTTAATAAATTAGGACCATAGTAAGCTCTTATGCCGGCTTTTGCAAAGACCGCCATCCATGAAGTAATATCTGAATATCCCATAAATACCTTTGGATTCTTTTTTATTACATTTATGTCTATGTATGGAAGCACTCTGTAAGAATCATCACCGCCCATCATACAAATAATTCCATTTATCTCTTTATCCTGCATCGCCCACATCAAATCTTCAGCTCGCGCCTCTGGATGTTCATATAAAAAATTACTTCCCGCTAATGCGTTGGGCGCCGGGATAACATGGAGGCCCCATATTTCCTCCAACCGCCTTTTGCCTATTTCATATCTATAAAACATATCCTCGTCACCTGCTCTGCCGCCGGAAATGGATATCAAAGCAATCGTATCACCCCTTTTTAACGCCTTGGGCACCTCTAATTTATACATAGTCCGTCTCCTCTAATGTCCGTTATACGAATATCCAAACTCTAAAAAGTTTGCATTTTCAGCAAGCGATTCCACTCAGCGCTTGCCGGCCGAAAAGGCAGCCGCCTCTTTCACCCATCCCATCAGTTCATCGTCAATCTCCTCTGTCCCGGAGACCAGGACATGGTGGGTAAAACGTCCGGGATACGGCTCCACCGCCGCATCTATGCGCGGGGACTCCAAACGGTATCCCAGCCCGAAAGTCACCACAATATAACTCTCCGGCCGTTCTTTCGCTTTCCGCACCGGCAGGAAAGAAACGAAAGCAAAATGATATCTGTTGGAAAAAGCGATCTGCGTTTTCTGCACTTTGACCTTTACGCCGTCCACCTCTGAAAAAACTTTTTCTTCAAAAGCCTCATACAGCAGCAGTTCTTCCGGCTTTCCGTCAAAAAAATATAACACATCCTGATCCATTCTCTGCCCCTCTATAAATGAAGAAATCTTACTTAACATTCCTCGCTGCAATCTATTCATCCACTCCACAGACAGGCGGATATAGTTTCTGTGTCACCGTTGTTTTCCCCACACACGGAGAGCCTGCTCCGATTATACCGAATTCGGCATAACCGCAGCAAGCAATCTTATGGACTGCCTGCTATATAAAATAACGCCATCGTTATGACCTGCATTTGTTTATTTTCTATGCATATACACGCAATTTGGCAACTCATTTTTGAAATGTTACACTACTCGAACGCTCTTTAATCAGCCGTCCATCTGGAATCAAAATCTTCTTTACGCATCTCCAGATTAGAGTTTAGCTGATCCAAAACTTGTTTCCCTCCTGGCATCATTTTTAAGGATGCCAGATACTGCTTAATAGCTGTCCGCAAATCCTTTAAGGATGTTTTTGATTTTATCCAGTTTTGCGGCACAAACATCTTGCCATTATCGGCTGCCTCTGAAGATGCCGTTTCCAATGCCATGTTTAAGCAGCTACCAGCTGTTTCGACAACTGTATCCAGCAATTCCGCATCATTCAATTTTTGCAATACCATAGATGGATTCGGGACGGAATCATTCATCTTATTAATTTCGCAAAAGATTACTGAGATTCCATACAATTGATGGTAAGGTGCATAAGCTTTCATAGCCAGCAACGCTTCATTTAACCCCATTGGATTATCTTTATCCCACTTTGCATACAATGTACGGAATAGCACATTCAATGCCTGTACATTCTCAGGTGAATATTCGCGGCGAAACAACTGATCAAAGTATTTATCAAAAATTTTTGTTTCGCCATAAGAAAGGTTCGGTCTTTGAGAATGCCATGCTATCAGTTGCTTTCCAAGGTCGGTTAAATTTACTAGATGAGCTGTATTGTACCTGACATTATCAACTTTTTCACCGCGCTTAGTCACAAAGTAACCATCAGGGTAAAACTGCTCGTACGCCTTCTTCATTGCCAGAACTGCTTTATCATTGCTCCGCAGATCACGAGCCTTAACTGCACTTTGACTATTCGTGGAGGTACTAATATTGTCAGCTCTTTCTGCGTTGCTGATTTCATAAAATCGGAACATAATGTATGCATTATCACTTTTTGGCTAATTCACTATAACTAAATATAGTACTTAACGACTGACATCCATTTACAACATTCAACTCTTTAACAGAGAGAATTCCTTCGTGAATTGACATTTGAGAACAGATTGCCGTAATTCCATTATGCAGGAAGAAGAAATCACCAGCATTATTCTTTATTGTTCGCGCAATTCCCTTGTTGACTTTATTGCTTGTTCCCAACGATTGACGCACATTTTTTCTGAACAAACTACCATCTTTAATTCCAGGAATCTTAATACAATCTCTTAATGGAAGTGCAACAATAACTGCTTTTGTCTCGTCAATTGTTAGCTCCATATACTTTCCAGCTTCAAGGTTAAACTCGTGGTTAATATAAGGACGGCTTCTATTTATCGCTTCATCGTATTTGAATTTCAGCGTTTCATTGTCTACCACAATAAGATTTGCTGATATAGCTTCGTTATCCGATAAATTCTTTTGGAATACTTCGAGGTCATGCTTCGCAGAGTCTGTTAAAGCCGATGTCATAATCAGTTCAAAACAGACTTCATAATCATCTTCGAGAGCTGTTGCAATTTCACTAATTTTAACTTGCAGATTGTGATTTGCACCCTCTTGGAGGTGCGCCAAATTCTGAATTTGAATCCATGAAGAAAGAACTTCCCGCAGAGGCTCCGCATCTACGGTGTCCCCACCGTAAAATTTTCCTTGAATTATGTAAATTGTGCATGCTTGGTTGTCAATGTAAACAGCGTCGATTTGTTTATCTCCCGCCCCATCCGTAATGCAGTCTTTTGTCTCAAATGTATCGAGATTGTGGATGTTACGAAGATACCAAGCTACAAAGCGCTGGCCATCGTTTGAAAAATTCTCTTTATAATAATTTTGGCCTAATTCCGATAAAATCTTACTGTACATTATAAGCCCTCTTTTCTATAGATAAAAAAATCATTTCCTGCGTTTGGTCATTCATAATACTCAATTCCTCTCATTTCACATACCGTAAACTATTGATGTTTCTTTATATATTCTTCCTTGACTACATCAATCGTTTTGCCACCTATACCGAAATTTTTATCAGATACCGTTGCTCTTAACTATATCCGTTTGAGTTTTGTGCAAATTCATGTCCTTTTTTACTTCAATTACATCATTTATTCTGACTTACTGATTTTCTGTTGCCAAAATGTTGCCATCTTTTGGATATAATATTGTTGGTTTTACTTAATCCCCTCTTCAAGTGCGGCTTCAATCCATTCCCTCTTAGCATCTGCTGCATTTACCACCGCTTTTTCTACTGTTTCACCACAAGTAATAAATACATCCCGGCAGATCGGGGTAAGAAACCACAAAACCACCTTCATCCTTATCCTCCACAATCTCCATCCGATAAGACATTGCCATATAATCATTCAGCGTTTTCATCGTTTCTTTCCTCACTTTCTACGATCTGTTTCACCATCTCAACATAAACTTTCTTAATCGGCTCATGTTTTGGTATCGTAATTGGCATACACCTTTTTTCTAAAATGTATAATGACTGCTTCCGCTTCTTGGGGCTTTCATCTCATATCCATAGCTCTCTAACACCTTACGCAATTCGTCAAACCGAATGAAATACATCAATTCGCCACTTGCCACTACCCTAATCAACAAATATGAAAGTTGTTATTTAGTTGTAGTTACTTCAGTTGCAAAAATCTTACTGCATAATTCAAAATATTCATCATAAGATATTTCCGTTCCATTCAATGTATATTTTTCTTTGCCCTCCACATTATCTTCATCAACAAGTTCTTCATAAAAATTCATTTCTGCAACTAAATTATCTGCTCCTTCAAATTTTTCCATATGGTATGCTTCATATCCTGTATTCATTCTGTTGCTGTACATAATCCATGTGGAGCCATTATAAACAACATAAGAAAGCACAAGCACCTCACCCTCTCCCACAGCAAATTCATAGACCTTATTATCACGCGCATCAAGATATATGCCACCATAAGATCCGCAAATAATCAGTTCATTTTCTCCATCATTGTCAAGATCGACTCTTTCACCAATGGAATAAGAATCCCTTTCACCAGAATCCATATCTAAATCGGTAATATAGAATGCCGAATCCCCGGAACTGATTGCACTTATTGAACCGTTGATAAACAAGTCTAATAATTCTTCTGTTGTCATTTCTGTACCTATATTCTCATCCGTTTGTGCATTGGATTCTTCTACGCCAATGGTTTTATCTTCTTCCGTTTCTAAATTTGTGCTTTCATCTATCTGCATACTGCTTTCTTGCTGATTTACAGAAGATTCATCTGCAT
>Ga0137308_100321_pt1 | contig 85613 bp, 74 predicted proteins | sample Inofrocosms_June_FD_97181 | JGI IMG/M metagenome (GOLD analysis project Ga0137308, IMG submission 97181) | Mouse cecal microbial communities from Vienna, Austria - N-Acetylneuraminic and N-Acetylglucosamine D2O microcosms_June | ecosystem: Host-associated > Mammals > Digestive system > Large...
CGGGGCAGTTCCCATCATGTAATCTTGTATTACTAAATTACATTTTTTAGAAAGAAAGGGAAATTTTATGCACAAAAAACGTACAGCCAGTTTCCTGCTGGCAATCTTTTTTGCACTGTCATCCCTGCTGGGCGGTGTTCCTGCCAAGGCATATGCATCCAGCACGGGCATGGATGGCGCAGCGTCCCGTGCAGGGGAATCCAGCCGCTATTTCTATGGGCAGCTCCCAGAAGAAGCCAGAGGGTTTTACGATGCGATGTATAATATGTATACAGAAGGGATGTTCAAAACAGGGACAGGCAGCTATGACCTTGTGGCAAGGGGGCATCTGTCCCAGGAGCAGCTCGGCGGCTATGCTGGCGGGAACACTACGCTTTTATCTTATATGGGGGCGGCAAGGGATGCGTTTTATGCCGACTACCCGGAAATTTTCTATGTGGATTTTTCCTGCCTGACATTGCGCATTACCCAGAAGGGCGGCACCTACTGCGCTTACCTTGGGCCGGGCAGGAAGGATACATATTATTTGGAAGGGTTTGCAAGCCAGGCCGATGTGGATGCAGCCCTTACAGAATATGAAGCCAAAATCAGCAGCGTTGTGTCGGGCGCGGAAAGCGTTTCTGTACAGGAAGGGGAGAACCCAACGGAACAGAAGGTGAAATATGTCCATGACACTCTGATCCGCGGGACTTCTTACCGGCTGGAAAATGAGTGCAGGCCGGAAAACATTGGGCATATCAGGACCGTATATGGCGCATGGGTAAAAGGGGAAAGCCTGTGCGAGGGGTATGCAAGGGCCATGAAGGCTGCGCTGGACAGGCTGGGCATCCCCTGCGTCTTAGTGCAGGGAGGATACCAGAATACTACGGACAGCGCCCAGCCCCATATGTGGAATTTGGTGCAGGTGGACGGCCAGTGGTATGGGCTGGATGCAACTTTTGACGACCCAAAATCCCCCCTTCCGGGCGAAGGCGGGTTAGACGGCTTTGAGCGGTCGGATTACCTGCTGGCCGGGGAGGACGTGATGGGCAGGCGGCATGTCCCGGATGGGGTAATGTCCGAAGCAAATTTTGAATTTTCCTATCCGGTATCCGCAGGGGAAGGCCGGATGTTCGATGTGGTTGCGAATAACAATGGGCTGAAAGTAGAGTTCAATGGGGAAGCCATAGAAGGCGGGCTGCCTGTGGGGCAGTACAAAGTAAGCTACCAGGGCATGGGCGCGGCAAAATCCATTGAAAATGGGAAATACATCCTGATGCGCACCACAAAGCATTATGAAGAAACAAACCGCTGGGAATACGCGCCCTGGGGCTATCTTCTTCCGGATGTGTATGCTTTTGAGGACAACGCCACAGAGCTGGTAATGCGTGTGGCGAATGCCCAGTACGTTGAATTTGCAGTTACCAGTGAATCACCGGGGAATTATAAGGAAAACAGCATTGAGGGCCTGAAACGGCTGACATTCCACGGGGACCCACTGCTGTTTGATGCCCAGACAGAGGTTCTCTACAACCCCAATGGGACTTACATTGCGCCGCCTTATGTGTGGAAAGCAACCCCTTCCCTCACTTCGAACATAGCGGTTGGGAAAACCCACCATGTGCAGGTGACATACCATGAGGACCTGAAACTGGAAGAAGGCGCAGTGGCAGGCGTGAAGGTTGACGTTCTGGAAGAAGGCTTTACTGCATTGGAAAACTGCCGGGTGGAAAACTTTACCTGGGATGGCGGGAAAACGGTGGCGTTTGACTTTACCCCAAGTGAAATGTGGCTGGATGATTCCGTAAATTACCAGTTTGAAGTGACAGGGCTGGTTGGGGTGGACAGCAGGAAAAGCCCCAAAGGGTTCTCTTATAAGGCTGCGGCAAAAAGGAAAGTCTGCGCCTTCCGTTCCGCGGGCTATTATTGGAATATTTTTGGGCGGCCCCAGCTTTTGGAAAATTCTGACCTTTCCCAAAAGGATTTCCAGAACTGGAAAGCAGAAGGCGGGGACGTTACCCTTGGGATGATGTCCGGCCTGACGCTTGTGGCAAGCTCCCCAGCCCATGGGCAGACAGATACCATGAATAACATGATAGCAGGGGAGCTTGGCAGCGCGCCCCTGAAAAGTGAAACATACAATATTGGGCTGCTGACCTGTAACCATAATATCCTGCAAGTAGGCGACTCTGTCCGGCTGTCCCTCGGGTTCCCGCTGGGATATGGGCCAAACGATGAGGGCGTGACATTTAAGGCATACCATTTTAAACGGGATGAATATGGGGAAATCATAGGGCTGGAGGAAATCCCATGCATTGTGACACGCTATGGGCTTGTCATCCAGTGTACATCGTTCAGCCCATTTGCCGTAGCGGCTGTGCCAGACAACGGGGCTCCCAAAACCTCCAAATCCATTATCCTGTCAAATACCCAGGGCGGCAGGATTTTAGGGGATGCGCAAGGCATTTTTACGTTAGGGCAAGGGCAGGAGAAACAGCTTACCATCCAGGCAGACAGCGGCTATGTGATTGACGCTGTGCTTGTGGGCGGGAAATACCAGAAAATCACAAATAATAAATCCATGGCGGTGACGGCAAAATACGGGGATTTGGCAGACGGGGACATTATAGAAGCCCAGTTTGTGGCAGAAACTGTCCGCCAGCAGGAAATTGCAAGGGGAGAAACAACCGTGCAGCCAGCCCCGCGCCCAGCCACGGTATCCCTTGGGCAGGGCAGCATTACCGTAAAGGAGAAAGAAGGCTTTGAGATTGCCGCCACCGTACAAGGGGCGGACGGCATAACCACATACCAGTGGTATAAGGACGGCGCGGAACTGCCGGGGAAAATCGGCGCGAAGCTTACGGTCCCCTCAGCTTCTGTACAGGATGCCGGGAAATATACCGTAAAAGTTACTACATCCTCGGGCATTGCGGCTGCAGAAACGGTGAGCAGCGCCTGCGTAGTAAATGTTGCTTCGCAGGCGGCAGTAAATACCCCGGAGCCAAGTACCCCAAAACCAAATTTAAAGAAAGTAACCGGCCTGAAAGCGTCTTCATCCAAGACTGACCGGGTGAAGCTGCAATGGGGCAAAGCTGCCAATGCAGGAGGCTACCAAATCCTCCGCTATAATACATCCTTAAAGAAATTTGTAAAGGTTGCCAATGTGTCAGGGACTACCTATACGGACAGGAGGAAAACTGCAGGGAAGCCATACCGCTATAAGGTAAGGGCTTATAAAAAAGTTGGCGGCAAGACATATTACGGCTCCTTTTCCAAAGAAGCCAAGGTTATTGTAAAGCCCAAGGCGCCTGCTGGGGTATCGGCGAAACGCCTTTCTGCCACCTCCGTCCAGGTTAGCTTTAAGCCAGTAAAAAATGCGTCTTCCTACCGGATTTACAAATATAAAAAGGGATCCAGCAAGCAGCAGGCATCCTTTAAGGTGACCTCCAAAAAGCTTTACAAGTATAACAGCAAAACCAAAAAGTGGGTGTACCAGAGCAAAATCAAGAAGGCTAAGAACGGCCGGATTACCTGCAAGCTGACTGGATTTAAGAAAACTGACAAGAACCAGCGGTACCGGATAAAAGCCGCAGCTTCCAAGTCCGGCTACAAGACCCAGTACAGCGCACTCAGCAAAACGGTGTCTGTGAAATAAAAACAGGCGTTGGAAAATGGCCTTTGGCAGCACAGGTTGTAAGAATAGTTTTCCCGGTTCTGTCATAAATAGTAACAAGGAACATGAACTGGGAGCAGCGGATGAAAAAAAGATTTGAAGTAATTATGGCGGTGGTGCTGCTGGTAGGGGCGTACTTTTTTGCCAGGGAGGGCGCCCATATGGTAGAAAACAGGAAAGCGCTGAAAGGGGAAATCTGTATTGTCATTGATGCAGGGCACGGAGGTGACGATCCTGGGAAAATCGGCATTAATAAGGAAAAGGAAAAAGACATTAACCTGAAAATTGCAAAAAAACTGCAGCAGCTTTTGGAACAGGAAGGCTTGAAAATTGTCATGACGCGGGAGGATGGGAACGGGCTTTACCAGCAGTCCTCCAATAACAAAAAGGTAGAAGACATGCGCAGGCGCTGTGAAATTATCACAGAAGCTAAGCCGGTGTTTACCGTAAGCATACACCAGAACAGCTATCCGCAGGAATCCGTAAAGGGGGCGCAGGTATTCTATTACGGCCAGTCCAAGGAAGGGAAAGAGCTTGCGGAAACCCTGCAGAAAACCTTAGTGGCGCAGTTAGACCCCCAGAACCACAGGCAGGCAAAGGCAAATGAAAGCTATTACCTGCTGAAAAAGACCCCAAGCCCTACGGTTATTGTGGAATGTGGGTTTTTGAGCAATTCTGGGGAAGCTGCCCTTCTGGCTACGGAGGAGTATCAGGCGAAGGTGGCAGAAGCTGTGAAGGCAGGGATTTTGGAATACCTGAAATGAAGCAGTTCTGCCGTCCATGTTTCCAATGCTGTCTGGTTAGGGGCAACTTAAATATATGTAGTGGTTGCCAAGAACAGATAATGTGTTATAATATTTGGTAAGATTAGGGTGTCAAAAGCACCTTTGGTGCTACGCTCATACCATATATTGTTATTGCAAATCAATTTGCACATCAATATATGGTATAGAGCGGGTGCGCCGCACCCTTTTGACACCCTAATCTTTGGTAAGCAGAAAACAGAAAGAAAAGCAGCAAATGCAGCGCCCACGGCTTATGCACGGGCGCAGCGGGCAGCATGGAAGATAGAGAGAAAACAAGAGCAGGTAACTACATGGAAACAGTTGTTGTAACACTTACAGGTAATGATACCGCATGCCAGATAGCCGCCGCAGGCCAAATCCTTAAGCAGGGCGGCTTAGTGGCATTTCCTACAGAAACTGTATATGGGCTGGGCGCAGACGCGCTGAACCCCCAGGCTTCCCGCAGGATTTATGAAGCCAAGGGACGCCCGTCAGACAACCCGCTGATTGTACATATTTCCAATATGGAAGATCTGGGGAAGATTACGGCAAAGGTGCCAGCGCAGGCGATGGAGCTGGCAGCAAAATTTTGGCCGGGCCCCCTGACAATGATTTTTGAAAAAAGCCCCCTTGTTCCTTTCGAAACCACAGGGGGATTGCGGACAGTGGCTGTGCGTATGCCCAGCCACCCTGTCGCATTGGCCCTGATACAGGCGGGCGGCGGCTTTGTCGCAGCCCCAAGTGCCAACACATCCGGCAGGCCAAGCCCTACCACGGCAGAACATGTGGCGCAGGACATGATGGGGCGCATCCCTATGATTCTGGACGGCGGGCCGGTAGGGATTGGGATTGAGTCTACCATAGTGGATGTTTCCGGGGATATGCCTATGATATTGCGGCCCGGTTTTATTACGAAAGAGATGGTGCAGGATGCTGTCGGCCCTGTGGAGCTGGATCCGGGGCTTGCAGCGGAGGGCAGGAATATCCGCCCGAAGGCGCCGGGGATGAAATACAGGCATTACGCCCCCAAAGGGGAACTGATACTGGTAGATGGGGAACGGAAGGCAGTACAGGAGGAAATTATCCGGCTGTCTAAGAAGGCGGCATCTTCTGGCAGAAAAGTCGGCGTGATTGGGACAGACGAAACATGCGGCGCTTACCCATACGGCCTTGTAAAAAGCATTGGCACGAGGAAAGATGAAGAAACCATTGCCCGCCATTTGTATGGGGTATTACGGGAATTTGATGAACAGGATGTGGAAATCATTTATTCAGAGAGTTTTTCTGCGCTGGGGATTGGACAGGCTATTATGAACCGCCTGCTGAAAGCGGCAGGCCACCGTGTCCTTACTGCAAAGAAAACGGAAGATTGATAGGAATGTATGTTCCGTCCTAAAAGCTAAGGCAGCATCCCCGCCCGGACAAATTGGCTGCCAAGGTGTGCAGAACAGGGAAGTTGGAAGGTAACGGGTATGAAAAAATACAACAAAATTATCTTTGTATGCGAAAGCGGGACGGCGCGCGCCCCTATGGCGGAAGCTATTATGAAGGAATATACCATAAAGTATCCGCTGGAAATTGAAAGCCGGGGGATGGTGGTGCTGTTCCCGGAGCCGCTGAACCAGAAAGTGGAAGCTGTGCTTATCAGCAACGGTATTAATGTCGAGGGGCAGATGTCCCAGCAGCTTTCCCCGGAGGATTTCCTTCCGGGGCATTTGGTAATTGTAATGGAGGAAGCCCAGAAACAGAAAATATTGGGGGAATTTGGGGAGCATTCTGGGGCAGACGTAGAAGTCCTGACGGATTTGACTGGGGATGAACTGGAGATTTTAAACCCTTACGGCGGCACCCTCCAGTCTTACGGCCTTTGTTATGAAACATTGAATAAGACAATCAAGAAATTAGTAAACTTGATAAATAGGCAGAGATAAAAAGGAAAGGAATAAAATACTATGGGAAAAATTACAATTATGGAACACCCGTTAATCCAGCACAAAATAGGATGGCTGCGCAAAACAGACACAGGCTCCCGTGATTTCAGGGAAATGGTTGGGGAAATTGCAATGCTTCTGTGCTATGAAGCAACCAGGAACCTGGAACTTGAGGATGTAGAGATTGAAACCCCAATCTGTACCACCACCGTCAAGGCGCTGAAAGGGAAAAAGCTGGCGGTAGTCCCCATCCTGCGGGCAGGCTTAGGCATGGTGGACGGGATGCTGGCAATGATTCCCGCCGCAAAAGTGGGGCATATCGGCCTGTACCGTGACCCAGAAACCTTAGAGCCAGTGGAATATTACTGCAAGCTGCCGGAAGACTGCTCCGAGCGGGAAGTATTTGTGGTTGACCCCATGCTCGCCACTGGCGGTTCTGCTGTTGCTGCAATAAAAATGCTGAAAGACAAAGGCGTCCGGAATATCCATTTCCTGTGCATTATTGCGGCGCCGGAAGGGGTGGAAGCCATGAAGGAGGACCATCCAGACGTAGATGTCTATATCGGCTCACTGGATGAAGGGCTTAACAGCCATGGCTATATCGTCCCGGGGCTTGGGGATGCCGGGGACAGGATATTTGGCACGAAATAAGCAGGCCCACAGGACGGGGAAGGGCTATGGTTAGCCCTCAGTTGTGGAAAAATGGGGAAGGCAGCAGGACTAAAGCTGGGTTTTTCCCAGAGGGAGGTGCAAAATGGGCAATAAACGGCAGGATTATCTTACTTGGGATGAATATTTCATGGGGGTTGCAATGCTCTCTGCCATGCGTTCCAAAGACCCGGGGACGCAGGTAGGGGCCTGTATTGTCAGCCCGGACAATAAGATTCTGTCCATGGGCTACAATGGGTTCCCGATGGGCTGTTCTGATGATGAATTTCCGTGGAACCGGGAAGGGGAGCCCTTGGACAATAAGTATCTGTATACAACCCACAGTGAGCTGAATGCGATTTTAAATTACAGGGGCGGCAGCTTGGAAGGGGCGAAGCTGTATGTTTCCCTCTTTCCCTGTAATGAATGTGCCAAGGCCATTATCCAGTCCGGCATTAAGACCGTGGTATATGACAGCGACAAATATAGGGATACCCCTTCTGTCATTGCTTCCAAGCGGATGTTGGATGCGGCGGGCATCCGGTACTACCAGTATACCCATACGGGCCGGGAAGTAAAGGTTGTATTGTGACGCCGCCCCGGCCGCCCCTCCTTCTGCAAAAAGTTAAGAAAAATAAAAGGAATGGATAGACATTTGTGCAAAAAATGGATATAATAGCTTCATATGTTGGAATACAGCATGATAACGGAGGTACCCATGTGAAATACAAAAAAAGCGTATACCGTTCCCTTACCTTAATTACGCAGTTTGGAATCAACATGCTGGTACCTATTTTTTTATGCGTAATGGCAGGGGTTTACATCGGGAAAAAATATTCCATAGACTGGATTACCATTCCGCTGTTTGCCATAGGGGCGCTGGCAGGGTTCCGGAATATTTTTATTATGGCGAAGAACATTTATTCAGACGAAGCGCCCTCCAGGCGTTTAGGCGGTTCTGGGGAGCATCACAGTTTTCAGGAAAAGGACACAGGCCATGTTAAGAAGGATTAACCAGGCGCTGCCCGAATTGCTGCTTGGGATTTTGGCATATGGGGCGGCGGCACAGTTGGCTGGCATATGGTTTGCAGGGGATAAAATACAATATTCCATAGGGCTATGGGCAGGGGTTGCCCTTGCCATGGGGATGGCAGTCAATATGGCAATCGTCATTTTAGACACCGTAGACGCAATGGCAGAAAAGAGGGCTTACCGGAAAGCAGCGCTGTATTCCGTGCTGCGTTACCTTGCAGTAGTCCTTGCTTTTTTCGCTGTCTGGTATTTTGGGCTGGGCGATTTAATCGCTATGTTTGTTGGGGTGATGGGGCTGAAGGCATCTGCTTATTTACAGCCCGTTACACATAAATTTATTGTTGCTATCCAGGAAAAAAGCTTGTATAGCCGCAGAACCAAAAAGAGGTGATGGGAATTATTGGGGAAGCTTCGGTTTTTCCGGTAAAGGGAGCCATGCGGCCGGCTCATTGGCAGGCTGTGCATGGCAGAAGTATTTTAAATATCAGGTTAAGGAGGTGAGAGAGTGCAGAGTTCAATTTTACTGTCATCCGGCGCGGACATTGACATTATGGTCCATGGCCTGTTTTCCTATGAGCTGTTTGGGCATACTTTTTGGATTACCACGACGCATGTAAGCATATTAATTGTCATGGCTATCCTGATAGGGTTTTCCATAGCGGCGAACCGGGCCATGAAACATGCGTCCGAAGTCCCCGGCGGGTTCCAGAATGTGGTAGAGCTGATTGTGGAGAAATTAGACGGCATGGTCCGCGGGGTTATGGGAAAGAGCGGCGGGAAGTTTGTCAACTATATAGGGACTATCTTTATCTTTATATTGGTTTCTAACTTGTCCGGCCTGTTCGGGCTTAGGCCCCCAACCGCAGATTATGGCGTGACGCTGCCGTTGGCGCTGTTAAGTTTTATCTTAATCCATTTTAATCAGTTTAAATACCAGACGCCAAAAGCCATCTGGACAGATATGTGTTCCCCATTGCCCCCATGGCTGCCCATTTGGTTCCCGATTAACTTAATCAGCGAAATCGCAGTGCCGATTTCCCTGTCCCTGCGTTTGTTTGCAAACGTATTGTCAGGAACCATCATTATGGCGCTAATTTACGCCCTGCTGTCAAAACTGGCGTATTTCTGGCCGGGGGCGCTGCATGCATATTTCGATGTGTTCTCAGGGTGCATCCAGACTTATGTGTTCTGTATGCTGACAATGACATACATCAGCAATGCAATCGGGGAGGACGAGTAAGGAAGGCCGCTCCATGGACTTTGGGGCTGCGGGCCCATTGCCTGTTTGGCAAGGGACGCATGGAACCAGGAAATTATAATTTTCAATAAGTTTTCAGAAGACTCAAGGAGGAAAAATCTTATGGATAACATTACAGGTGCAGAATTAATCAGAGCATGTTCAGCAATCGGCGCAGGCCTTGCGGTTATCGCAGGTATCGGCCCTGGGATCGGGCAGGGTATCGCAGCGGGCCACGCGGCATCCGCAGTAGGAAGGAACCCGGGCGCAAAATCAGACATTACATCCACCATGCTTTTGGGGCAGGCGGTAGCCGAAACAACTGGTCTTTATGGCTTGCTGGTAGCTATCCTTTTAATGTTCGTACAGCCATTAAAATAAGGTAGAGCACAATAACAAAGAAAGGAGGCCAAGCCTTGGAACAGTTATTTGGCTTAAACCCCCAGCTTTTACATGACACGGTGCTTATGGTATTTGCTATCCTGTTTCTGTTCACCCTGATGTCCTATCTTTTGTTCAACCCAGCAAAGAAGATGTTAAAGGATAGGCAGGACCGTATCAAAAATGACATTGAAACGGCAAAGAAAGACAGGGAAGAAGCTACCGCAATCAAAGCGGAGTACGATGCAAAAATCAAAGGGATTGAAAAAGAAGCTGAGGAAATCTTAAGTGAGGCCCGCCAGAAAGCTTTGAAAAATGAAACAAAGATTGTGGATGAGGCCAAGGAAGAGGCTGCCCGCATCATAAAACGCGCCAATGAAGAAGCAATGCTGGAGAAGAAGCGCATTATGGACGAGGCAAAACAGGAAATGGTTGCCATTGCCTCCCTGATGGCAGGCAAGGTAGTAACAGCCTCCATCGATACATCCATTCAGGACACATTGGTGGAAGAAACATTGAAGGAAATAGGTGAGAGCACATGGCTAAGCTAGTATCCAAAACATATGGGGATGCACTGTTTGAGCTTGCTGTGGAATCAGGCCATGTGGACGGGATGTTGGAAGAAGCAAGGGGAATCCAGCAGATTCTCCAAACAGGCGACGAGCTTTCCAAACTGATGAATCACCCGAAAATCGTAAAAGAAGAAAAAATAGAGATTCTGGAACAGATTTTTAAGGGCAGGGCCTGTGATGAAATCATAGGGCTTATGCGTATGCTGGTTTCTAAGGGTCACTATGGTGAAATGGAATCTGTATTCACATATTTCATTGAGCAGGTAAAAGAATATAAAAACATTGGTACGGCTTATGTGTCTGCGCCCATGCCGCTCTCAGACAGCCAGAAAGGGCAGATCAGGCAAAGGCTGCTGGAAACCACCAAATATGTGGAATTTGAAATGCATTACAGCGTGGACGAAAGCTTAATCGGCGGCATGGTCATCCGGATTGGCGACAGGGTAGTCGACAGCAGCGTGAAGCACAAACTCCAGAGCCTTACCAGAGAATTATCAAAAATACAGTTGAAAGTAGGTGAATGCGCTCCATGAATTTAAAGCCAGAGGAGATAAGTTCAGTCATTAAAGAGCAGGTGAAGCGGTATGCATCCCAGCTTGAGGTATCTGACATTGGCACGGTAATCCAAGTGGCAGACGGAATTGCCCGTATTCACGGCCTTGAAAATGCCATGCAGGGCGAGTTGCTGGAATTTCCAGGGGAAGTCTATGGGATGGTGCTGAACTTGGAGGAAGACAATGTTGGTGCCGTATTGTTAGGGGACCATAAAAATATCAATGAAGGGGATACCGTTAAGACCACGGGCAGGGTGGTTGAGGTTCCAGTCGGCGACGCCATGACTGGGCGCGTGGTTAATGCATTAGGCCAGCCGATTGATGGGAAAGGCCCCATAGAAACTACGAAATTCAGGCAGATAGAAAGGGTGGCGTCCGGGGTTATTTCAAGGAAATCCGTAGATACGCCCCTGCAGACAGGGATTAAGGCGATTGACTCCATGGTGCCCATCGGAAGGGGGCAGCGTGAGCTGATTATCGGCGACCGCCAGACCGGGAAAACAGCGATTGCCGTAGATACCATTATCAACCAGAAAGGGCAGGGCGTAAAATGTATTTACGTTGCCATCGGGCAGAAAGCTTCTACCGTTGCAACCATTGTAAAAACATTTGAGGAGTTCGGGGCAATGGACTACACCACAGTAGTAGCTTCTACCGCCAGCGAGCTTGCGCCGCTGCAGTATATTGCACCGTATGCAGGGTGCGCCATCGGTGAAGAATGGATGGAAAACGGTGAGGACGTGCTGGTGATCTATGACGACCTGAGCAAGCATGCAACCGCATACCGTACGCTTTCCTTGCTGCTGCGCCGTCCGCCCGGGCGTGAAGCATATCCCGGCGACGTATTCTATTTGCATTCAAGGCTGTTAGAGCGTGCGGCAAGGCTTTCTGATAAATTAGGAGGCGGTTCCTTAACGGCGCTGCCCATTATAGAAACACAGGCAGGGGACGTTTCCGCTTATATCCCTACCAATGTAATTTCCATTACAGACGGGCAGATTTACCTGGAAACGGAAATGTTTAACGCAGGGTTCCGCCCAGCGATTAACGCGGGCCTTTCCGTATCAAGGGTAGGGGGCTCCGCCCAGATTAAGGCTATGAAAAAGATTGCGGCGCCTATCCGTGTGGAACTGGCACAGTACCGTGAGCTGGCAGCATTTGCGCAGTTCGGCTCAGAGCTGGATGCAGACACCACGGAAAAGCTGGCGCAGGGCGAACGGATCCGTGAAATGTTAAAGCAGCCCCAGTATAAGCCCATGCCGGTAGAATATCAGGTTATGATTATCTATGCGGCAACGAAGAAATACCTTCTGGACGTTCCGGTAGAGGATATCCTGCGGTTTGAACAGGAGCTGTTTGAATTTGTGGATACCAAGTACCCGGAAATCCCGGAAGCAATCCGCAGCGACAAAGAAATCAAAGAAGCAACGGAAACCAAGCTTGTAAAAGCCATTGAGGAATGCAAGGCGCAATTTAAGTAGACGGGTGGTGAAAGTTTATGGCGTCCATGAGGGACATCAAAAGAAGGAAAGGCAGCATACAAAGTACGCAGCAAATCACAAAAGCCATGAAGCTCGTTTCTACCGTAAAGCTGCAAAAGGCCAAAAACCGTGCGGAACAGTCCAACCCGTATTTTAACTATATGTACCAGACCGTGACTTCCATGCTGGCAAGGTCCGGGAACATGGCCCATCCCTATTTACAGGCGGGGAGCTCCCAGAAAAAGGCGGTGATTACCATCGCCTCCAACCGCGGGCTTGCCGGTGGGTACAACTCCAACATCGTAAAGCTTGTTACCGACAGCGGGATTCCCAAGGAAGACGCCCAGATTTACATTGTTGGGCGCAAGGCTAAGGAATCTTTGCTGCGGAAGGGCTATGAGATAAAAGGGGATTTTTCGGATGTGATTGAAGGCCCTACCTATGAGGATGCCGTTGCGATCTGCAAGGAAGTCCTTGGGGCATTTACCAACGGTGAGATTGGGGAAATTTACCTTGCATACACCCATTTTAAGAATACAGTCAGCCATGAGCCCACCTTAATGAAGCTGCTCCCCGTAGAGTTTGACGAGGCAGAGCTGAAAGAGGCCGATAGCCATGTGCTGATGAATTATGAGCCGAATGAGGAGGAAGCGTTGGACCTGATCATCCCCAAATACATGACCAGCCTGTTTTACGGCGCGCTGGTGGAGGCAGTTGCCAGTGAAAATGGTGCAAGGATGCAGGCAATGGATTCCGCAACAAGCAATGCAGAAGAAATGATTAGTGATTTGACATTGAAATACAATAGGGCGCGCCAAGGCTCCATTACGCAGGAGCTTACCGAAATTATTGCTGGCGCAGAAGCCATCTCATAGAAAGGATTGATTAAGGAGTGAAATTATGGCAGAAAAAAATATAGGTAAAATCACTCAGATTATCGGCGCCGTTTTGGATATCAAGTTTTCCGAAGGCAGCCTGCCGGAAATCAATGAAGCAATCCAGATTCCGTTAGCTGACGGAAAACGTCTGGTTGTGGAGGTTTCCCAGCATCTGGGTGATGATACGGTAAGGTGTATTGCCATGGGTCCCACAGACGGGCTGGTCCGGGGGATGGATGCAGAAGCTACAGGGGCGTCCATTACCATCCCGGTTGGCGAACAGACGTTGGGCCGTATGTTCAACGTGCTGGGGGAGCCGATTGACGAAGTGGCTCCGCCCAAAAACGTGGAATACATGCCAATCCACAGGAAGGCGCCATCCTTTGAGGAACAGGCGACCTCCACAGAAATGCTGGAAACCGGCATCAAAGTCGTTGACCTGCTCTGCCCCTACCAGAAGGGCGGGAAAATCGGCCTGTTCGGCGGGGCTGGCGTAGGCAAGACCGTGCTGATTCAGGAATTAATCCACAACATTGCCACAGAGCATGACGGATATTCCGTATTTACCGGCGTAGGGGAGCGTACCCGTGAAGGGAACGACCTTTACTATGAAATGAAGGAATCCGGGGTTATCGACAAGACCTGCATGGTGTTTGGGCAGATGAACGAGCCTCCTGGGGCACGTATGCGTGTAGGCTTAACAGGCCTTACCATGGCAGAATATTTCCGTGACAAGGGCGGGAAGGACGTGCTCTTGTTTATTGATAATATTTTCCGTTTTACACAGGCAGGTTCTGAGGTATCCGCGCTGCTGGGCCGTATGCCTTCAGCCGTAGGTTACCAGCCTACCTTGCAGACAGAAATGGGTGCGTTGCAGGAGCGCATCACATCCACCAAGAACGGTTCTATCACTTCCGTACAGGCAGTGTATGTACCGGCGGATGACTTGACTGACCCGGCTCCGGCAACTACGTTTGCCCATCTGGACGCAACGACCACATTGTCACGTTCCATCGCGGAGCTTGGGATTTACCCGGCGGTAGACCCGCTGGATTCCACGTCCCGTATCTTAGACCCCCGTGTGGTAGGGCAGGAGCATTTTGATGTTGCCCGCGGCGTACAGGAAATTTTGCAGAGATATAAAGAATTACAGGATATTATCGCAATCCTCGGCATGGATGAGCTGTCAGAGGACGATAAACTGGTAGTAAACCGTGCCCGGAAAGTACAAAGATTCCTTTCCCAGCCATTCTTCGTAGCAACCCAGTTTACCGGCCTTGACGGAAAATACGTGCCAATTGCAGAAACCCTCCGTGGATTTAAGGAAATTTTGGAAGGCAAGCATGATGACGTCCCAGAAGGCCATTTCCTGAATGCAGGGTCTATTGATGAAGTTCGCGCCCGCATGAAATAGGGGGTGAGCACATGGCAGAGGAAAATAAGTACTTTCAGTTGGAAATCATCACGCCAGACCGTGTGTTTTACAAAGGGGAAGCCTCCATGGTGGAATTTACCTCCGTGGACGGGGAAATGGGCGTCTATAAACACCATATCCCCCTGACGACTGTGCTGGCTCCCGGCATTGTAACTGTTACCGAACAAGGCGGGAAAAAAGAAGCGGCAGTCCATGCAGGCTTTGTGCAGATTCTGGGGGAAAAAGTGACTTTCCTTGCAGAAATTGCAGAATGGCCGGACGAGATTGATGTAAACCGTGCGCAGGCCGCCAAAGCCCGTGCAGAGGAACGGCTCCGCAGCCATAGCGCGGAGGTGGACGTGGCCCGTGCAGAAATTGCATTGAAGAAGGCATTGGTGCGCCTTGACATGAAGCATTGATGCAGGAAAAAGCATTGCAGTGCCAGATGTAGCTGTCTGGCTTCTGCAGTGCTTTTTTATCTTATAGGAAATACCGTGTTATTGTGAAGTGCTAAAGTGTATGGATTTCCTATAAGAGAAAAACAATTATGCGCAGCTCGCGGAGAGGAAATTTATTGCTTCGCAATCCGCTCGCGCGCGGAGAATGCGCTATGCGCATTCTTTTTTACTCGCACTGCGGCGAATTTTGAAAAGAAAAAAATATTTTTGGAAATTTTGCAAGTATTTTCCGTCCTAAGGCGTATTATAAGTGAAGAACAAAAAACAGGGTATTAGCAAATTAACAGATTAACTGGCAGCAAAGATGTAGGAGGTAGGTATGAAGAAGAAAAACAAAGTGTTAATGGCGGTGTTCGCCTGCGTTGCAGTATGTGCAGTTTCCATACCGGCAATCGGGGCGAATATGCAGAAAACAACAGTAAGCATGGAACAGGTGGTATACACAAGGAATTCTGGGCTGGAACATGCGGTTTTAGACCAGAAAGTAGTGTATCCAAATGAATTGGAAGAAAACACAAAGGACATTGAGCCAGCAGATGAAACTGAGCCGCAGGATGTTCCAGAAACAGATGAAGCGAATGAAACCAATGAAGCTGATGAAACGGATGACACGGAAAAGAACAGCATAGCGGCTGAGGACGATCCGACAGGAAATGTGAATGTGGCTTATACGCCGGAAACAGACGTACCAGAAGAAGCCCCCGTTGATGTACCAGAAGAAGCTCCGGCAGACGTACCAGAAGAAACTCCGGCAGATGTTGTTGATACAGGCGCAGCTGATACAGCAGCAACCCCAGTCTGCCCCTATTATGTAGATAACAACGGGGACGGAGTTTGTGACCATTGTGCCCATGGGAATGCATGTGGGAATTATGTGGATTCGAACTGGGATGGGTACTGCGATTACTGCAGCCATAATGGAAGCGGCCATTGCGGAAGCTATGTAGATTCCAACGGAGATGGGTACTGTGACAATTATACAGGCGGCAGCAGCGGAAGCGGAGGCGGCCACCATGGCAGGCATCATGGAGGGCACCACTGGTAAGAAGGGCAAAGGGGATGCGTTATGCGCGGCGAACAGGAGGTTGAGCAGGCAATAGAATTGTACTCTGATATGATTCGCAGGATTTGCCTTTTGCATCTGAATAACCATGAGGATACGGAGGATGTGCTTCAGGAGGTGTTTTTGAAGTATGTCCTCCATTCTGTGGGTTTTGAAAGCAAAGAGCACGAAAAGGCATGGCTCATCCGCGTTACGCTTAACGCCTGCAAAGACCTGAAAAGGAAGCTGTTCCGCCATAGCACGGTCCCTTTGGAAGTTTTATCGGAGGAAGCAGCAAGCGTAGTGCCGGAGCAGATGGAAATTCTGGAAACCGTGCTTTCACTGCCGGCAAAATATAAGGATGTAATTTATCTCCATTATTATGAAGGCTATACTGCCAAGGAAATAGGAACGATGTTACATAAAAAAGAGAACACCGTATATTCCCTTCTTTCAAGGGGAAGGGAACTGCTGAAGCAGAAGCTGGGAGGTGGCAGGGATGTATGATGAGATTCGGGACGCATTTGGCCAGATTCATGCAACAGATAAGATGAAGCGATCAGTGTCGGAATACTTGTCTGGGAAGGAACAGAAAACAGTAAAAAGTTCTTTTCGGTTCCGCCCATATGCCTTAGCTTCCGCCTGCGCCCTTTTATTGATTGTTGCCGGGGTAGGGAACTGGTATTTCTGGGAAATGCCGGTGGCTTATGTCAGCGTAGATGTGAACCCTTCGGTAGAGCTGACCTTAAACCGCAGGAACCGCGTGACGGATGCGGAAGGGCTGAACCAGGACGGGGAAGCTGTGCTGGAGCATGTCCAGTTGGAAGGGAAGGACTACCTGGAAGCGGTAGAACTGCTGATAGAAAGCGATGCCATGCAGGCATATCTTGTGGAAAATGAGAAACCCACGGTTACTGTGGCATCTGCCAAGGCTGACGAACTGCTTACCGGCCTGGAGAGCAGCATTGTGGCAACCCATTACCAGGGCATGTGCAGGAGCGCAGAAATAGAAACGGTTGCATCTGCCCATGATTGCGGGATGTCCTTAGGGAAATACCAAATATACCAGCTTCTGGCGGAATACGGTTCAGGGCTTACAACGGAGGACTGCCAAAAGATCCCTATGTGCCAGCTCCAGCAGCTTTTGGCACAGTATGAAAGCGGCAGGGAAATGGCGGTAGAGAACCAGGAATTAGACTGGCTGCAGAATGGATGTGCCCACCACAATGGAGGACACCATCATCAGGGCAACAGCCATCATATGGAATGACAGTTTTGCCAGCCATATATAATTTGCAGAATTGTGAACTATTATTTTGAATAAGTTGACAATTATTGGATTCCTGTGTATAGTATCTGTAGGGGAACTCTATGGATTTATGCACAGGAGGATATGTATGAAGAAAAAATTAACGGTAAAAGAAATTGTCTGCGGGGGCATGTTCACGGCATTGGCAGCAGTAGGGGCTTTTATTCAGGTTCCGGTGCCGGGAATGGATTATTTCACCCTGCAGTTTTTATTTGTGCTTCTTGCAGGAATGGCCTTGGGTTCTAAAATGGGGGCAGTCCGCCTTGTGCCGGCATCCCGGAGCATATTAGGAATAGCCGCTGGGGAACCCGGGAAGGAGGCGCTGTAATGGACAGGAATTTAGAAGGGCTGAAACAGAAGGTATTGGAGGGCGGCCAGATTGGTAAGGAAGACGCCCTTTGGCTGGCAGGGCAGCCGCTGGAGGGGCTTTGCCGCGCAGCGGACGAAATCCGCCGGAATTTTTGTGGGAACCAGTTTGACCTTTGCACCATTATAAATGGAAAAAGCGGGAAATGCACGGAAGACTGCAAGTATTGCGCACAGTCCTCTTTTTACCATACAGAGGTGGAAAGCTATCCCCTCCTTGGGACGGAAGAACTGGTAAGGCAGGCTGAGTACAACGGCAGGCGGGGAGTGCCAAGGTACTCCATTGTGACATCGGGAAAAAAGCTGGGCAGCAGGGAGGTAGAGCAGGCCTGCAGAAGCATCCAAAGGATTAAGGAAACCGTGGATATTTCCGTCTGCGTGTCCTTCGGGCTGTTGGAGGAGAAAGAATTCCGGAAGGTGAAACAGGCAGGTGCAGCGCGGGTACATAATAATCTGGAAGCTTCAGCGGGATATTTTCCAAGCGTTTGCACAACCCATACCCAGCAGGATAAAATAGATGCCCTGAAGGCTGCCAGAAGGGCAGGGCTTAGCATTTGCAGCGGCGGCATTATGGGCCTTGGGGAGCGTATGGAAGACAGGATTGACCTTGCGCTGGCTTTGCGGGAGTTGGAAGTGGAGTCTGTGCCAATTAATATGCTGAACCCTATTCCGGGAACCCCTTATGAAAATAATGAAAGGCTGACAGAAGAAGATATGTGCCGGATTGTGGCGGTATTCCGCTTTCTCCTGCCCAAAGCCTTTATCCGGCTGGCAGGAGGCAGGGGCCTTATGGCTGGGCAGGGCAGGAAATGTTTCCAGTCTGGGGCAAATGCAGCCATTACCGGGGATATGCTGACGACAGCGGGAATTACCATTCAGCGGGATTTGGAAATGCTTGAGGAATTGGGTTACCAGGTAGTGAAAAATTGCGGGTAGGCAGCCATGGGCTTTGCCTTGCATTCCCGCGGGAGGCTTTGGATTGGAAGAAGTGGAAGGGCAGCACATATGGGAAAAGGAATATTTATTACTGGGACTGGGACAGATGTAGGGAAGACATATGTTACGGCTTTGTTAGTAAAAGCGCTGCAGGAAGCAGGCGCGAAGGCGGCATACTATAAAGCCGCGGCCAGCGGGAACCAGAGGGACGGGCAAGGCAGGCTGGTTCCCGGGGATGCGGTATGGGTGAAGGAGGTTTCCGGAATCGCCCAGCCTTTGGAAACCATGATCCCTTATGTTTATGAAGATGCAGTTTCCCCGCATTTGGCAGCCAGGAAGGAAGGGAACCCGGTAGAACCTTTTGTGGTCCTGCAAGGGTATCATAGGCTGCGCCGGGAATATGGGTATGTTACAATGGAAGGAAGCGGGGGGATTCTGTGCCCGCTGCGCTGGGAAAATGGGAAGGGGCTGTGGCTGGAGGATGTGGCTAAGGAGCTGCGCCTGCCCTGCCTTGTAGTAGCAGACGCAGGACTTGGGACGATAAACAGCACAGTGCTGACATTGGAATACCTGAACCAGAAAGGGATTGCAGCAAAGGGGGTTATTCTGAACCGCTTCCATCCAGGCAATGAGATGGAACTGGATAACCTCAGGATGATTGAGCGCCGCGGGGCTGTCCCTGTAGTTGCCTGTGTGCAGGAACATGCAGAAAAAATAGAATTGGCGCCGGAACGGTTAATGTCCCTTTATGAATAATGATTGAAACTTGTGTTTGCTAAAATGGTAATGTATTACTCCGGCGGTTAAATGTCGACGAATTTTAAGCAAGTAAAAACGTCAATATTTAACCGCCGGAGTAATATAATAACCAGACAGACTGAAAAACCAAAATTTGAAAAGGAAACCTTATTATGAAAGTGACTATAGAAGAACTGGAGGCATATTTATTTGACAATTACAGTAATGGTGGCGTGGACCAAAGTTTATTTATGAAACTTGTAGAAGAAATTGGCGAGGTTGCAGAAGTCCTGAATAAAAAAGCAGGCAGAAAATTTTCTGCCGATGAAGATTTACGAATTCAACTAGGCAATGAACTGGCAGATGTTATACATTACGCTGTTTCCATAGCTGCATTGAATGGCCTTGATATGAATGAATTCATTATTGAAAAGGATAAAGCAGCTTCTGTAAAATACAATCATAGAACGAATTTGGAACAGTTTGTTGTTGATAAGAGAAATAGAGATTCAAACAACTAACATCCCATTTGTTGGGTTAATGTCCACAGGGGTAGCAGGGGTAGCGAGCATCGGATTGTGCCAGCCACAATCTAAAAATAAAATAGCGGGAAATATGGTATAATATATTGATATTATACCGCCCGGAGCGAAGCGGAGTGGCATAAACAACCATAGCTTATCACGAAGTGATTATGGTATAATATATTGATATTATACCGCCCGGAGCGAAGCGGAGTGGCATAAACAACCATAGCTTATCACGAAGTGATTATGGTATAATATATTGATATTATACCGCCCGGAGCGAAGCGGAGTGGCATAAACAACCATAGCTTATCACGAAGTGATTATGGTATAATATATTGATATTATACTGCCATAGGCTGGTCCAGTGCCAGCGCAGGAGGAGGGAAAACATGCAGCATACTATTTTACTGAAACAGGGAACCGTCCACGACGCCGTCCATAAAACCCCTTATGTGGCGGATATTCTGGTGGAACATGGAAAAATCACAGAGATAGGCCCCTTGCTGGACGGAGAGGGCGCCGAAGGCGTACAGGTCCTTGACGTTTCCGGGCTTCAAGTATATCCTGGCTTTGTAGAAGCCCACTGCCACTTGGGGCTGGACGGTTCTGCCATTGGATTTGAAGGGGCAGATTACAATGAAATGACAGATTCCATTACCCCGCAGCTATCAGCAGTAGATGGCCTGAACCCCCAGGATGAAAGCATCCGGCTGGCAATGGAGGGCGGCGTTACCTGCGTGGCGGCAGGGCCGGGCAGCTCTAATGTGCTGGGCGGGACATTTGCGGTATACAAAACGGTGGGGAAACGCATTGACGATATGGTAATTAAGGAGAAGGCAGCCATGAAATGCGCTTTCGGCGAGAACCCGAAGCTTTGCTATAAGGAGAACAATATTTCTTCCCGCATGAGCACCGCTTCCCACCTGCGTGTGATGCTGTCGCGGGCAAAGGAATACCTTGCAAAAAAGGAAGCGGCAGGGGAGGATGTGCTCAAGCAGCCCGCCTACGACCCAAAACTGGAAGCATTAATCCCTGTTATTCAGGGGGAGCTTCCGCTGAAAGCCCATGCCCATCAGGCAAATGACATTTATACCGCCATCCGCATTGCTAAAGAATTCCAGACAGGGCTTGCCATCGACCACTGTACGGATGGTTCCCTGATTGCCGATGATTTGGCAAAAGAGGGTTATCCTGTGGCTGTAGGCCCGACCCTGACCCATGCGTCTAAATTTGAATTGAAAAATAAAAGCTTTGAAACGCCGGGGGATTTGGCAAGGGCAGGATGCCAGGTGTCAATTATTACAGATTCCCCTGTCATCCCCCAGCAATATCTTGCACTGTGCGCTGGGCTTGCCGTAAAATCCGGCATGGATGAATTTGACGCCTTGCAGGCAATTACGTTAAACGCGGCAAAGCACATTGGCGTAGAAAGCCGCGTGGGTTCCTTGGAAGTTGGGAAAGACGGGGATTTCGTCATTGCGGACGGCAACCCCATGGTTTCCGATACCCAGATAAAATACGTTCTGATAGACGGGCAGGTAACATATTCTGCAGCCAGATAAACAAGATGTTGGGAGAGTTCTGATAAACGGAAGGAAAGCGCTGCCTTGCGGCAACGCTTTTTGGGGGAGTAAATTTATGAAATGTTTCATGGGGTGCCACATCTTGGGCGGTGGCACCAATATATATAAAATAACTTTACAATAATGAAAGTTAAATTATTGTTAGTCGAAGCCAATGACGGTGCGCGCTTGTTGTTGTCATCAACTTCATTTGATATAACGAGTATAAGATATAAATGTGTGCAAATTGTGGACAATTTCTAAAAGAAAGATAAAGAATTCAAAAGAAATTATGAAGAAAAAGTAAAAAAATCGTTAGACGTAAAAAGCAGCAGAAATTGTCCCATAAATCGACAAAATTTTCATCATTTCTATAATAATTTGAGTTTTCCTATTCTGCAATTTATAGTGCCAAAAGGTCTTGCTGCCTTTGGCAGCATAGACATCTTGCACAAAAAGCACACTGGAAAGCTAGCCTTACAGAACGCTTTTATGTGCAAAGTGTTTTCATCACTTTGTGATGGAAACCTTTTAGCACTATGAATTACAAAATGGGAAAACTCAAATCATAATAATTCTTGCAAAGGGAAGGCAGGCAGGGTATAATATACAGATAAAATTTGAAGGAGGAGCCGGTATTTATGGAAAAATCAAAAGTATATTTTACAACGTTCAAAACCTCTTTTACAGAGAACATCCCTGCTAAATTAAAACGCCTGGTTCAGGCTGCAGGAATTAAGGACATTGATTTTACAGATAAGTATGCAGCAATTAAAATTCATTTTGGGGAGCTGGGCAACCTTGCGTTCCTGCGGCCCAATTATGCCAAGGCAGTGGTGGACGTGATAAAGGAACTGGGCGGGAAGGTTTTCCTGACAGACTGCAATACCTTGTATGTTGGAAGCAGGAAGAATGCGTTAGACCATCTGGACACTGCGTATGAAAATGGGTTTACCCCCCTGTCCACCGGATGCCATGTGATAATTGGGGATGGCCTGAAAGGCACCGACGAAGCGCTTGTGCCAGTGGATGGGGAATATGTAAAAGAAGCGAAAATCGGCCAGGCGGTGATGGACGCAGATATCATTATTTCCCTGAACCATTTTAAAGGCCATGAAATGGCTGGCTTTGGCGGCGCCCTGAAAAATATCGGGATGGGCTGCGGCTCCCGTGCCGGGAAAATGGAAATGCACAGCGAAGGGAAGCCCTATGTAAATCAGGAAAATTGCATTGGCTGCGGGATGTGCACAAAAGTCTGCGCCCATACCGGCATTACCGTAACAGATAAGAAAGCTTCTATTAATCATGAGAATTGCGTGGGCTGCGGCCGCTGCATCGGGGTCTGCCCTAAAGATGCCGTAGAGCCCAGCTTTGGGGAGTCTGTTGATATCCTCAATTATAAAATGGCAGAATACAGCAAGGCAGTGCTGGACGGGCGTCCCCATTTCCACATTTCCATTGTCTGCGACGTGTCACCAAACTGTGACTGCCATGCGGAAAACGATATCCCAATTATCCCGGATGTAGGCATGTTTGCATCCTTTGACCCGGTAGCGATAGACGTTGCCTGCGCCGATGCCTGCAACCGCCAGCCCATTATTGCCGGGAGCGTGCTCCATGAAAACAAAGGCCATGGGGAGGAAGGGGACCATTTCCACATCACACACCCGGATACCAACTGGAAATCCTGTGTGGAACATGCAGAAAAAATCGGCATAGGAAGCAGGGAATATGAACTGATAGAAATATAAAATTTTTGCCAAAATGTCTGGCGTGCCCATGGACGGAAGCGCGCGGAAAAAGAAAGGTCTGCAGAATGAAGGTAATCAAATCTATATGGAAACTATTGGCGTTGTCCCTGTTTTGCTGGACAGTGGCAGGAGGGGCGGCGCTGGCAGAAGGGCCAAAGGAAACCCGCATTGTATTTACCCATGACCTCCATTCCCATTTGGAACCATTTTATCTGGAGGAAGATGGGGAAGGGAAAATGGTAGGCGGCGCCGCAAGGTTTATGGGCTATTTGGAGCAGCAGCGTGCGGAGCATGGAGATTTGCTGTATTTAGACGGCGGGGATTTTTCCATGGGGACCCTGTACCAGACGGTGTACACAACACAGGCCGCGGAGCTGCGTATGTTAGGGTTCCTTGGGGCGGATGCTTCTACCTTTGGGAACCATGAATTTGATTACCGCAGCGATGGCCTGGCAAAGATGCTGCAGGCAGCACAGGACAGCAAGGATGATGTCCCTCCCCTGACAGTCTGCAATATTGACTGGGAATCCACCCTGGAAGGGGAGCAGGCAGAGGAAGGGGCATTGCTGAAAGAAGCTTTTGAAGCTTATGGGGTAAAACCCTACCTGATGCTGGAAAAAGGCGGCGTTAAAATTGCAGTCATTGGGGTATTCGGCAAGGACGCCCTGGCTTGCGCCCCTACCTGCGCCTTGTCCTTCCAGGACCCGGCAGAAGCCGTAAAAGAAACGGTAGCCGCCATCCGGGAGCAGGAACAGGCGGACATGATTGTATGCATTTCCCATGGCGGGACATGGGCGGATGAAAAGAAATCAGAGGATGAACTGCTGGCAAAAGAAGTGCCGGAACTGGATTTGATTGTCAGCGGCCATACCCACAGCATTTTGGAGGAACCTATCATCCATGGGGATACAGCCATTGTTTCCACTGGGGAATACGGCGCCCGGGTAGGGAGCCTTCGGATGGTGCAGAAAGAGGACGGCCGGTGGAGCCTTGAGGATTACCAGCTTACGCTGCTGGACGGGTCTTACAAGGAAGACCAGAAAGCGGCAGAGAAAATAAAAGAATTGGGCCTTACCATAGATAAAGATTACCTGGCTCAGTTCGGCTTTACAAGGGACCAGGTCCTTGCCCATAATCCCTGGGAATTTACAGCCATCAATGGGTTAGGGGAGAAGCTGCAGGAGGAGCCGCTTGGGAACCTGCTGGCGGATTCCTATTTGTATGCGGTGAACACAGCCGGGGACAGGGAGGAAGAACCGGCCGCCGTTGCGGTAGTGCCAAGCGGGTGCATACGGGATACCTTCCATCAGGGAAAGGACATTACAGTGGCAGACGCTTTTCAGGTGCTTTCGCTGGGCATAGGCCCGGACGGCGTGCCCGGATACCCGCTGGTAAGCGTATATTTTACAGGGAAGGAATTAAAGACCATAGCCGAGGTGGACGCTTCCATTTCCCCCATTATGACAACTGCCCAGCTTTATGTAGGCGGCCTTGCATATACTGCAAATACCAAACGGATGATTTTAAATAAAGTGACGGATGTGAATTTGCAGGACAGGGAAGGGAATGTGGAGGAACTGGAGGACGATAAGCTGTACCGTCTGGTGGCCGACCTTTACAGCGGCCAGATGATGGGGGCAGTTTCGGAGCAGTCTTACGGGATTCTCTCCCTTGTGCCCAAGGATGCGGAAGGGAATGAGATACCCATTGAAAATCTGGAAGACCATATTATCTATGTGGATGGGCAGGAATTGAAGGCTTGGGCCTGTCTGGCAAAGTACCTTGATTCTTTTGGGGAAAAGGGTGCAGAAGTCCCAGAGATACCAGAGTATTACAGCAAATCCCATGGACGCAAAAATATCAAGGAAGACGGAAGCCTTGGGGCAGTTATGAAAAACCCTAACCGGATTGCAGTGGCTATTTTCAGCATTGGGGCAGGCGTTCTCGCCCTGCTGGTCCTTATCATTGTGCTGGTGGTGAGGTTTATCCGGAAACGGAGAAGAAAGAACAGAGATTTATATTTATAGTGGAAAATATGGTGCGCAGGAAGGGTTTGCGGGATAGGCTCCCCGTTCCCTGACTGTAAACCGGAGTAATAAAAGCAAACCAAACCATAAGGGGAACCCTGAAAGGAATGGTGCAGCAGAAGCAGAGAAATATGGGGCTGTTCCATTTGGGATTTTTCCTGGGTGGGACAGCCCTTAATGGTGCTGTGTTTGGAAAAAGTGAAAGGAATAGATATATTTATGGAAGAAACCATTGCATTAATAGACAAATTGGAGGCAGAATCCCGCCTTTCAAGGGCGGAATGGATTGCCTTAATCGAATGCCGCAGCCCCAATGCGGCAGAATACCTTTTCCAAAAAGCAAGAAAATGGCAGCAGCGCTATTTTGGCAGGCAAATATATGCCAGGGGGCTGATTGAATTTACCAATTACTGCAAAAATGACTGTTATTACTGCGGAATCCGGAGAAGTAACCGGAGCGCCCAGCGGTACCGCCTGACAAAAGAAGAAATTTTGGAGTGCTGCCACACTGGTTATGGGCTGGGGTTCCGTACCTTTGTGCTGCAAGGCGGGGAGGATGGATGGTTTTCCCAGGAAGCCCTGGAGGAAATTGTCCACGCCATCAAAAGCAAGTATCCAGACTGCGCCATTACCCTTTCCCTTGGGGAACGTTCCTATGAAAGCTACCTTGGGCTGTTCCGGGCAGGGGCGGACCGGTACCTGCTCCGCCACGAAACTGCGGACGCCAGCCATTACCGCAGCCTGCACCCGCCGGAGCTTACCTTGGAAAACAGGAAACAATGCCTGTACTGGCTGAAAGAAATCGGCTACCAGACAGGCACTGGGTTTATGGTGGGCAGCCCCGGGCAGACAGCGGCACATTTGGCGGAGGATCTGATGTTCCTCCGGGAATTGGAGCCGCAAATGGCAGGCATCGGCCCATTTGTCCCCCACCATGAAACGCCTTTTGCCGGGGAGCCAGGAGGGACGGTGGAACTGACGCTGTTTTTGCTGGGCCTTTTGCGCCTGATGCTGCCCAGCCTTCTGCTGCCTGCCACCACTGCCCTTGGGACGATTGACCCGATGGGGCGGGAAAAAGGCATTTTGGCTGGGGCAAATGTAGTGATGCCCAACCTTTCCCCCACTTCCGTGCGGAAGAAATATGAGCTGTACGACAACAAAATCTGCACCGGGGATGAAGCGGCGGAATGCTGGGCCTGCCTAAACCGCAGGATGGAGAAGATTGGGTATGAACTGGCAGTTAGCCGCGGGGACTTTCCGGATGCCCCAGCCCGGAAGCAGTAATATCTAAGCTGGAAAAAAGTAACAGGAAGATTTTCTTATAAGGAGGATGTGCCATGTATAACGTAATGTCGCCAAAGGCGGAAGAATTTATCAGCCATGAGGAGATTTTAGAATCTTTGGCTTATGCAGAAGCCAACAAAACGAACCGGGAACTGATTGACAGGATTCTGGCAAAGGCAAGGGAACGGAAAGGCCTTTCCCACCGGGAAGCCGCTGTCCTGTTAGACTGTGGGCTGGAGGACAAGAACCAGGAAATCTATGAGCTTGCCCAGCAGATAAAAAAGGATTTCTACGGGAACCGCATTGTCATGTTTGCCCCCCTGTACCTGTCCAACTACTGCATTAATGGCTGCGAATATTGCCCTTACCACCTGAAAAATAAGCATATCGCCAGAAAAAAACTGACCCAGGAGGAAATAGTAAAAGAGGTTATGGCGCTGCAGGATATGGGGCACAAACGGCTGGCACTGGAAGCAGGGGAAGACCCGGTGAACAACCCTATCGAATATATTTTGGAATGCATCCATACTATTTATGGCATTAAGCATAAAAATGGGGCAATCCGCCGTGTCAATGTCAATATTGCCGCAACTACAGTGGAAAATTACCAGAAATTAAAAGATGCAGGGATCGGCACCTATATCTTATTTCAGGAAACCTACCACAAGGAATCCTATGAAAAACTCCATCCCACGGGGCCAAAACACGATTATGCCTACCACACAGAAGCCATGGACAGGGCGATGGACGGCGGGATTGACGACGTTGGCCTTGGGGTTCTGTTCGGCCTGAACAATTACCGCTATGATTTTACCGGGATCCTGATGCATGCGGAGCATTTGGAAAGCTATAAGGGCGTAGGCCCCCATACCATCAGCGTGCCAAGGCTGCGCAGGGCAGACGACATTGACCCGGATGTGTTTGACAATGGGATTTCTGACGAAATTTTTGCAAAAATTGTGGCATGTATCCGGATCGCCGTGCCCTATACCGGGATGATTGTGTCCACACGGGAAAGCAAGGCCTGCCGGGAGAAAGTCCTCCACCTTGGCATTTCCCAGATTAGCGGCGCATCCCGCACCAGCGTAGGCGGTTACGCAGAGGAAGAACCAGAGGAAGAAAATTCTGCCCAGTTTGACGTCAGCGACAACCGCACGTTGGATGAGGTTGTCCGCTGGCTGATGGAAATGGGCTATGTGCCCAGCTTCTGTACCGCCTGTTACCGGGAAGGCCGGACTGGCGACCGCTTTATGACGCTCTTAAAAAGCGGCCAGATCGTCAACTGCTGCCATCCCAATGCACTGATGACCCTGAAAGAATATTTGGAGGATTATGCTTCCGAAGAAACAAAGGCTATTGGGGAAAAACTGATTGAGGGGGAACTGGATGTGATTACCAACCCGAAAGTCAAGGAAAAAGTAATGGATTACCTGGCAAATATCCACAATGGGAAACGGGATTTCCGGTTCTGACAGGCTTCACCCACAAAATCTGCAGAAAGCTCTCCCCGGACAGCGGCATGTGAACGGTAACTGAAAAAATTTCCAGTGGTTCCAAAGGCCGGATTTTCCTTGCAACTGTAAGGTAATTCTGTTAAAATTGACTGGGGCGTGTTTGGAATGTTTTTTGGCAGATACCAAACGCGCCCTAAGCAAGACAGGGGAATGGAATATGAGCGTACAGGATAAAATAGAACATGTATTAAAATGCATACACCTGCTGTTTTCCAAAAGCCAGCCTTACGGGGACAGCAATACAAAGATTATTGTGGATAAAAAAGCCGTTTTTGAACTGCTGGAACAGTTAAACCTTGCAGTTTATGAGGCTATGGACCATTATGAGGTTACCACCCGTAAGCATGAGATTGCAGAGCGGCGCTGCGAGAAACGGGGCGAGGAAATCATCCAGAAGGCCAGCAAGCACGCGGACGACATCTATGCCGCTTCCATTATGTATACCGACGATGCCATCAACCGAATTTGCTATATTATGGATGACGCCCATCAGGCTGTCCAAAATATTTTCCGTAAGATGAACGTAGAGATGGAAAACCAGCGGGACCGGGTCAAGCGGAACCAACTGGAGCTTACAGGCCAGCTTAGGGACTTTGCAGATACGGATAAATACGTGAAGCTGATACAAGAGGTCAATAAGCAGTTGGAAAAAGAGCACCGCCTTCAGACAGAGGGGAAAAAAGAGAAACGGATCCCCAACGAAGGGAAATCCTATTCTGCCATCAAGCCTGAAATAAAAATCAATCAGGCTTATTTCCAGCGCACTGGGAAAAACTATGATGAGGAACAGGAGGATTCTGCCAGAAGGGATGAAGCAGCCGAAAGCCTTGCAAGGGTAACAGGCAAAGAATTTGCGGAAAACCTGCGCCGCAGGGCACAGAGGAGCCGGGAGAAAAAATTTGAGCTGGAGGACATGTCCCTGGAAAAGCCACAGATGCAGGAAACAGAGGAGGAAGCAAGGCTGGAGGAAATCCTGGCAAAAGCGGGGGCGGGCCTTGCCGCCATGGTAGAAGCGGAACTGGCAGAACCCATGGTTTCCGCCCAGGCAGATATTCCGCCAGTTTCTGCGCTGGATGGGGAATTCCCCGATGAAGAAGCACGGATTCCCAATCTGCCGCCGGAAATCCATGTGGATTTGGATGCAGAGTATTTTAAATGGAAGGAAGCGGAGGAAAAACAAGAGCCGGAGAAGAAGGAACGGAAGTTCCATTTTGGGCGGAAGCCTTAAAGATAAATTTTTTTGAATTGTAAAATGCAACATTATGCTAAAGAGTGTTGCATTTTTCTGATAAAGGGGGATTTTGGCAAAAGATGGGGCTTCCTATGTAAATTAGGAAGGATTGGCCCGCGTGGATATTTGGAAAATAGGCAGATATTTATTTTAGAATCATATATGTTTGCACACAAAAAGCCCAGAGATATTCTCTGGACCTTTTATAAAAGAAAACGGAAGCTTATTTTTCCTGTATATATTCTGGCAAAAAAATCTTTTTAAAACTTTCATTTTCCCTGTTAAGTATTTCCCGTTTCGTTCGATATATAAGGTGTAAGAAAAATGCAACATTATTTAGCAAACTGTTGCATTTCCCAAAAAGTCATTAGGAAGTGATTACCCTGCCGCTTACAGGAATAATCCCAGATAAGCGCCAGAAGGAAAACAAGGAGGTTCCCATGCTGAAATTAACAGTAAAAGCCGGCGAATACCTGCTGGTTGGAGATGATGTCAAAGTGGTATTTACAGGAGGAAGCGCAAATAACCTGCATATTCTGGTAGATGCGCCCAAGTCTATGAACATTGCAAGAAGTACGGCACTGGAGAAATATGGAATGGCTCCGGATCCAGGCAATGAAGTAAAGCACCACAAGGACAGGGAGCTTTCCCCAGAAGCCAAGGAGAAGATTAAGGCAATCCTTATGGAAGAACGGAGGAAAGCAAGGAAAGCAGAGCGGGCAAAAAGCCCAATGGCGAAATACGGCGGGTGATTTGGAAGTTTATTACCGCTGGATTTTCTAAAAAGTTAATAATGCGGGAGTAACCTAGGGCTCCTGCTTATTATAAAAATTTAATGCACGCAAACGGATTTGCGGCATCTGCTGCCAACTGCAGAGCAGAAGGTAGCCGAAACGCCCTATCTTACCATAGAAGATATCACAAGGGCGTACTAAGACCATAAACAACAAGGAGGAAAAATATTATGGCAATGATCGTACAACACAACCTTACAGCAATGAACTCTAACCGTCAGTTAGGGATTACAACAAGTTCCCAGGCTAAATCATCTGAAAAATTATCATCTGGTTACAGGATTAACCGTGCAGGCGACGACGCAGCGGGCTTAAAGATTTCTGAAAAAATGAGAAGCCAGGTTCGCGGTTTGTCACGTGCATCTGTAAACGCTCAGGACGGCGTTTCCTTAATCCAGACTGCTGAAGGCGCTTTAAATGAAGCTCACTCCATCCTTCAAAGAATGAATGAACTGGCAGTTCAGGGTGCAAACGATACCAACGAAGGCATTGACCGTGATGCTATCAACCAGGAATTAAATGCACTGACAGACGAACTTGACAGGATTTCCAGCACCACCCAGTTCAACAAACAGCAGTTGCTGGATGGTACCTTCAAGGATAAGAACCTTCAGGTTGGGGCTAATGCAAACCAGAAGATTTCTATCAGCATTGACAACATGAATGCTAGGACATTGGGCTTGAAGGATATTTCAGCGAACGTTTCATTTGAAAAACAAAAAGGCGAGGCGCCGGTATCTGTTAACTATAAAGGCATAAGTGTCACATATAATGGCGATACTCTTGCTGAGGCACGTTCTGCAGCAATTGTAGAGATTACTACTGAACTGGAAAGCAGGTATTCGGAAGATCTTTATGCGAGCCAGGCAAATGGGATGTTTAAAGCAATTACAGATGGGAAAGAGTTTGCTACTGCAGCTTCTGCAGTAACATATGATAAGTCAATGGCCGTTAAGGACATGAAGGCAGAGCTTACCAATAACTTTACCACTTATCTGAAAACGAGTGCAACAGAAGCAGCAGACGCATTGGCTAGCTACACGAAGACTGGTAATGCATGTGTGGATAATTATGAAGCAGCTAATAATTCAATTACAGCAATCCAGGCAGCTATCAATAGGGTATCTTCCCAGAGGTCTGCACTTGGTGCTTTGCAGAACAGGTTGGAGCACACCATTGCGAACTTGGATAACGTAGCAGAGAATACCCAGGCAGCAGAATCCCGTATCCGTGACCTTGATATGGCTTCTGAAATGGTGGAATACAGCAAGAACAACATTCTTGCACAGGCTGGGCAGTCTATGCTGGCTCAGGCAAACCAGTCCACACAGGGTGTACTCTCCTTGTTAGGATAATAGTGTTTATAGAAATAATATTGGCGGTTAAGCCTAAAATTGCAGAGGGACGGGCAACTGTCCCTCTGTTTTTACTCAAAACAATCAGATGTGCGCCGGCAAGGGCAGGATAAGGAAATGGAAGAATTAGCAAAGCGGTTAAGTGGGAAAATTGATAATATTTGTGGTGGGTTCCATTATTATAAAGATGAAAATGTCTTGAATAGAAGCCAGGAACTGGCAAATGATATCCAGCAATTCTGTTCTTGCTTTCTGCAAGGCAATATTTTTGGGATGGAAGAGGAAGAATATGCTGGTTTTGAGCAGTATGTCATACAGGTTTTGGAAGACTACATGGAAGCACTGAAACAGAAGGATATGTTTTACATGCTGGACACGTTAGATTTTGGCCTGCGGGAATTATTAAATATTTATATAGATGCAGAGGAGGAGAACCATGGGGAAAGAGATATTTGAAAAAAACCTAGAAGCTATGGAAGCGTGGTATCCAGACTTTGCAGCATTAATACGTGAAAAAAAGGAAAGTGAGGATGGCACAAAAGTGTGGGCGGAGCTTTCCTGGGATGGGGAAGTGATATTCCGCATCCAAAGAGAGGGGCGTACCCTGTATCTGGGAGGGAAAAGAAATGCAAAGAAACCAATTGAAATGTGGTTAGAGCGCATTGGAAAACTCCCGGAATCTGCGCCTGTATTTTTGTTTGGGATTGGCAGCGGCGCCTATTTAAAAGCTTTGGTGGGAAACACGAAAAAAGAGGTAAATATCGTAATATATGAGCCGTCTGCCCAGATTTTTTTGAAACTATTGCATGAAATAGATTTATCAGAAGAAATAAAGAACCGTCCCCTTGCATTTATTGTTGAAGAAATTAATGCAGAGGAATTTGAACCGGTAATGAATAAAGTCCTTGTGTTTGAAAACATGGGATTTTTAAAGGAGGAAATTCATCCAAATTATAAAGAGTGGTATGCGGAAAAATTGATGGAAAAGGTAAAGCTTTTGCAGAGAAAAGTAGAAGGTATTATGATGAACCAAAATACAGGCAAACGTTTTTCCGCTTATATTGCAAATAATGTATTAAGCAACTTGGAATATATTTGTGATGGATACCATACGAAGGGATTAGCCCAGGCAATCCAGGCAGGTACGCCGGCAATCCTGGTATCTGCCGGCCCCTCCCTGAATAAAAATATCCATGATTTAAAAAGGGCAAAAAACAAGGCCTTTATTTTAGCGGTGGACACAGCTTTGAAACCATTGATGAAAGCAGGTATCCAACCAGATGCATTTGTGACAATTGATGCCAGGAAACCCTTCCAACTGATTGATTTGGAAGGGATAGAAAAGATACCAGTTATTGCACCGACATGTGCATCCAATAAAATCATAGAGCATCAAAAAGGAAAGAAAATTTTTTATAATGACGGGTATTCTATACCATGCCATATGTACAGCTTAAATGGGAAGGTATTTCCAGAAGTCAGTACAGGGGGGTCTGTAGCATGCAGCGCGTTTTCCCTGCTGTATAAAATGGAATTTCAAACCATTATTTTGGTAGGCCAGGATTTAGCTTATTCTGATAATAAGTCCCATGCAGATGGAACTTTCCAAGAAAAAATGCCGGAAGAAGATACCAAAAATATGATTATGGTAAAAGGAAATTATGTGGATGAAATCCCAACCCGGCGCGATTTCCGCAGTTTTTTAGAGTGGTTTAACATATATATTAAAGGCGCGAAAGAGCATCAGGAGAATTTTAGGGTCATAAATGCAACGGAAGGCGGGGCATATATTGAAGGGACAGAACTGTGTACGCTAAAGGAGGCTATTCAGGAAGTTTGCTGGAAAGAAGTAGATTTTTCCCTGAAAATTAAGCAGATGGAATCTGCGTTTTCAGAAGAAGAACGGAAGAAGGCGGTAGATTATCTCCACAGTATCCCCAAAGAATATGAAGAAATTAAGAAAGCGGCAAAGCTTTTGGAAACATCATACCGGAGGCTGCAGAAACTAGCGAATTCTGGGAATATGGGACAGAAAGAAGCAGGAAAACTGCTAAAAAGGATTAAAAAGCTTACAAAAAAATGCAGGGAACAAAAAGCATACCAGCTTGTTGATATGACTATGGCTAGTGCAGATTATATTATCCGCAGCGAGTATTTTTATGAAGGCGAAAACCATGAAGCGGAAGTAAAAGAAATTGCAAGGAAAGGGATTTTATACAACCAGGTGTTACAAGAGTGTGCAGAACTTCTCAAAGGGATAGCAGAAGAAAAATTACTGCCAATTGTATAAAAAGGATTAGCACAGGCAGATTTGTATCGAAGAAATTTTTGATACAGACATCAGGGGACTACGGGACAGAGAAAGCAATGGTTGGCGAGCAGCGAAAGGAAGGCGGAATATATGGAAATTTTAGCAGTTATCCCAGCGCGGAGCGGTTCTAAATCTGTTGTAGACAAAAATATCCGCCTGATAGGCGGGAAACCCATGCTGGCCCATTCCATCCAGCATGCTAAGGACTCGGGAATCGTCAACAGGGTAATTGTAAGCACAGACAGCAAAAAGTATGCAGAAATTGCAAGGGATTATGGCGCGGAAGTGCCTTTTTTGCGGCCAGCAGAATATGCAACAGATACCGCTTTGGATATTGATGTGTTCCTGCACGCCCTTATGTACTTGCGGGACAGGGAAGAGTATGTACCGGACATGGTAGTGCAGCTTAGGCCAACTTACCCAATCCGCGACCCACAGGATATTGGCAGGATGGTGGGGCTGCTGGCACAGCATCCAGAAGCAGATTCAGTCCGCTGTGTTGCACCAGCAAAGGAGTTGGCCTATAAAATGTGGCGTATGGACGGCAGTGGAAGAATTACGCCTATTTTGACAGATATTGCCGAAGCCTATAACATGCCAAGGCAGCAGCTTCCGCCTATTTATTACCAGAACGCATGCATTGATGTCATACGTACAAGGACAATTTTAAAATTACGTTCTATGAGCGGAGAATATATTTTAGGCTATAAAATGGAGCATAATTACGACATTGATACAGAGGAGGAATTTGCCAGGGCTGATAATCTGTTAACTTTTAGGATGGGGAAAAGCGTTGCTTATACTGCCGGCGCTAATGCTGTTTGAATAATTTACAGGTTAGCCCTATGAATGTTGCGTCCTATATAGGGAGGAAATATGGGAATTTTTGATGGATTGATTATATTTGAAATGGCAAATAGCCATCAGGGCAGTGTGGAACACGGCCTGTCAATTATACGGGAGATGGCGAAAATTGCACGGAAATTTAATATAAAGGCGGCAGTCAAGCTGCAATACCGGAATCTGGACACTTTCATCCATCCAGATTACAAAGGACGGGATGATGTAAAGCATATCCCAAGGTTTGAGGGCACTAAATTGACTTACGAGCAGTTCTCCATACTGGTATCCGCCATCCGGGAGGAAGGGATGGTTGCCATGAGCACACCCTTTGACGAGGACGGGGTGGAATGGTGCCAGTCCCAGGGGCTCGATATTATTAAGATTGCAAGCTGCAGCGCCATGGACTGGCCGCTGCTTGAGAAGGCGGCGGCAGCAGGGAAGCCATTGATTATTTCCACTGGTGGGAAATCTATTTCAGACATAGATAAAATTTATAACTTTTTTACCCACCGTGGATGTGAGTTTGCATTCCTGCATTGTGTAGCAGAGTACCCTGCGCCGCTTCCGCATTTGCAATTGGATTTTATTGAGCGGATGAAGAAACGTTACAGGGGAATTACCATTGGCTATTCTGGGCATGAGGATCCAGACGATAATACCGTACCCATGATGGCAGTGGCAAAAGGGGCAGGGATTTTTGAGCGGCATGTAGGCCTGCCCACAGAAACCATTTCCTTAAACGCCTATTCCATGGATCCGGAACAGGCTGGACGGTGGGTAAAAGCAATTGTGGATGCCAGGGATATTTGCACTGTTAAGAAAGAAAGGGACAAGTATGTCAGCCAGGAAGAACTGGATTCCCTCCAGTCCTTAAGCCGCGGCGTCTTTGCCAGAAGGCCAATACAAGCCGGACAGGTAATTAATAGGGAGGATGTGTTTTTCGCCATGCCCTGCAGGGAAGGGCAGATGGCAAGCGGAGAATTTGCGCCGGGGATGGCGGCCGGGAAAGACTATAGGGAGAATGAACCTCTATATGAGAAAAAAGCGTATACAGACATCAACCTTGCAAGGAGTGTGATACATGATGCAAAAGGGTTACTGTTTGAAGCGGGGATTGCTTTGGGCAGCCAGTTTGAAGTAGAACTATCCCATCACTATGGGCTGAAGCAGTTTCGGCGCATTGGTGCGGTAATTATCAGCATAATTAACAGGGAATATTGCAAGAAGCTGATTGTTGTATTGCCAGGCCAGCAGCATCCCATGCATTTCCATAAAATAAAAGAAGAAACATTCCAGCTCCTTTATGGTGACTTAGAATGTACTGTGGATGGCAGGGTAACATATATGCAGCCGGGAGATACCCAGACGGTTCTGCGGAATGCAAAGCATGCGTTTTTATCCAGGGCAGGAGCTGTTTTTGAAGAAATTTCCACTACCCATGTCAAGGGGGATTCCTATTATGACGACCCCAAGATAGCGAAACTGGATTTGATAGAAAGGAAGACAATTATCCGGGAATGGTAATCTTTCCCAAAAATTTAGGGCTGGAAATTGCTTCTGGGAGAAGTGGTTTGGGATAGGGGCTATTATAAAGGAATAGGCGGTCTGGCAGTTCCTTAGGAGGGAAATAAGATGCAGGAAATATGCGAAATAATAAGAGAAACAGAAATGCTTGCGAAAGAAGGAAAACTGGAACAGGCGTTGGAACTATTTTTAGATGCTATAGACGCTTATCAGCCTTTAAATAGCAAACTGGCGGATGAAGTGGCATTTCAGATGGGGTGGTTCCTGTTTGAACAGCAATTCTATGTGGAAAGTTTGGAAACATGGAAGAAGCTGCAAAACAAAGGATACCGCCAAAAGGATATCAGCCAGATAGTGGAGGAAGCATTTTTAACTTCCAACGAGAAAGAATTCCAGGAAATTTATGGGAAAAATTTAGAAAAGTATAGAGAACAGATACATACCAGCAAATCTTATGGTTATGGGGAACTGCCCATCCGTTTCCTTCCGGTGGCTGATGGCTCTTATTTCTTATATGATAAAAATAATGGGCTTATAGGCGGGAAAATTTCTGCCGCCAAATTGGAAATTTCAGAAGATGAGATTTTCGATGGAGAAAATGTGTTTGATACGGTTGTCTTTTGGAAAGATTGGGACTATGAAGAACCCATAAAGGGAAAGCAGCGGAACAGGAAACAGATGGCATGTTTTCTGTCTGAGGATGCAGTATCTTTTTCCTATCTCCAATTGCCCGAGTTTGGGGAGCTGTTCCAAGGTGGGTGGCAGATTTTCGACAGCTTAGATGGGATGAAGTGTTTTTTCCATGAACATGGGGAGTTGTATCTTCCCAGGTTATATAAAGGAATTCAGGGAGATGCAGAACTATTCCGGGAATGGATTGAGGAAGAACATCATTACCGTTGCTCCAAAGCGGGCAGGAATGGGCGGAATATTCTTCTGACTGTTGGGATTCCAAGTTTTAACCGGGGGCATAGGGCCTTGGAGAATATCAGGCATTTACAGAAGCTGCCTTATGATTCAGAAGTGGAGTTTTTGGTGTGCGATAACTGCAGCACGGCTAATACAGAGGGGTATCGGGAAATTGAGCGTCTGGCAGAAACGGACAGCAGGATTACTTATTACCGTTTTCCAGATAAGCCGGGAGGGAATATTTCTTTCGCGGAAACAGTAAACCGGGCATCTGGAAAGTTTTGCTGCATGCTCAGCGATGAGGACTTACTTTGTTTGGAAAATGTATGGAAATATCTGTATCTGTTTCAGAAATACGGGAACGATATTGGGTTTGTGAAGGCGGCAGGCATACTTTATTATCATGATAATAAAAATAAATATTTTGAAAAAGGCACGGAGGCATTTTGGGAAGTATTTTGGTCCTTAAATTATTTATCTGGTTGCATATTTGCTACAGATGCCCACCGGAACTTGAAATTGCATGAATTATATGGATGGCATGAAGGGGATATTGGGAACCATAATCCTTTTGCAAAGGCCTATCCACATAACGCTGCAGCAATGCGCTGTTCATTGGAGGAAAATGTTTACACTTGTAAAGAAGTTTTATTTTGTGAAGGGAAAGATGAATTTTCAGAGTCCAAGGCCAATTCCGGGGAAAAAGTGATGCTTGGTTTTGCCCGGGTTGACAGCAGGCTTTTGCAGTTAAGCGGCCTTGTGTCATTTTTAAATGAGTGGAAAGAATTGCTAGCGCCTGACTTAATAAAACAAAGTTATGTACGTGCAGTAAATAAAGTATTCATGTTGGTGGACATAATCCGGCAGCAGGGATGGATTGTGGAATGCAGTTTCCAAGATGCCCATGACCGTATATTAAGGGGAGTTATTGAAAAAATCAAAGAACTCGAGGCTGATGTGAGTGACAAGGAGTATGTATATATGATTATACTATTTTCTAAGTGGTATCGGGAATACTATAGACAAAGCATAGAGGAACCATAATATGGTAAATGGATTAAAAGTATTTGACTGTACCCTCCGGGAAGTAGGCTACCAGACAGGCTGGTATTTTGATGATGAATTTGTCCGAAGCGTATATAAGTTTGCCCAGGGGAAAGGCATTGACTATGTAGAACTGGGGTTTTTCCATAACACCGAAGCCGACCCTGGGAAAGGGTATTACCGTTATTGCAGCACAAAAAATGAGGAAATTGCATCTGTGCTTAAAACAATTAAAAATATTACTAAGATATCTGCCATGCGGGATATCCAAAGGCCAATGGCAGAACTTTTGCCTAAAAAAGAAAGCGCAGTTGATACCATACGGATCCTTACCCGTTCCCATGAAACAGATTTTGCAGTTTTGGGGCAAAGGGTAGGGGAATGTATGGATTTAGGGTATGAGGTATTTATTAACTTTACCAGCGCCGGCTATAATTCCCCAGAAAAAAACAGGGAATTTATCCAGTTTGCAGCGGCGGAAGGCGTACATGCCATTGAATTTGCAGATACGGAAAGCGTCATGACAGAGGAGTATGTGGTGCGTACCATTGAAGAATGCCATGAAAGCGGGGTGGCATGCGGCGTGCACCTCCATGATAAAAATGGGACAGCAGAGAAATTGGCAGATTTGGCCTTAGAGCGCAAAGCAGACTATATGGATGTTACCCACCTTGGCCTTGGCGGCAAATGGCGGGACGGGAACCTGACGATGGAATACCTGTTCCACAAGATGGGCGTCAATGGCGGGTATGAAGCCACTATGGTGAAGAACCAGTTGGTGGAGCAGCTTATTAAATACCATGCATATTCAGCGGCAGAATAGCCTGTGAGGTATCTCATGATAAAAGTATCAGATTACATCATCCAATATTTAGAGCAATTGGGCGTAAACCATATGTTTATGCTGCCGGGGGGCGGAGCCATGCACTTAAATGACTCCCTTGGCAAAAGCCAGAAAATCCAATATGTAGTATGCCTGCATGAGCAGGCCTGTGCCATTGCCGCAGAAGCCTATGCCCGCGTTACCAACAAGCCGGGGCTTTTGATGGTAACGACCGGACCGGGTGGGACAAATGCAATTACCGGAGTGGCTGCCGCCTATATAGAATCCACCCCTATGGTTGTGCTGTCCGGGCAGGTAAAGCTTGCAGACCAGATCCGTGGGCAGGGCATCCGCCAGCAGGGAATGCAGGAACTGGATATTATCTCAATTGTGAAGCCGGTTACAAAATATGCGGCCATGGTGACAGAGCCGGAAACCATAAAATATCATTTGGATAAGGCTCTGTACCAGGCAACCAGTGGGCGGAAGGGGCCGGTATGGCTGGACATCCCATTGGATATCCAGGCGTCCATGGTGGATGAAACAGGATTGGCAGGATGGGAGCCGGAGAAGGAAGGGGCTCTCCAGAGGGAAGAAAAGGAAAAGGAATTGGAAAGGCTGGCCCTGCAGGTCATAGACTGCTTAAATGCTTCGGAACGGCCAGTGCTTTTGGCAGGGAATGGAATCCGCCTGTCGGGCGGGGCAGAAGCCTTTGAGGAGCTGGTAGGCTGCCTGCAGATTCCGGTCCTGACGACTTGGAACGGGATTGACTTGATAGGGGATAGCCATCCGCTGTTTTTCGGCAGGCCCGGCGGCATGGGGCAGAGGTATGCCAATTTCGTGCAGCAGAATTCGGATTTTTTCCTGTCCATCGGCGCGCGGATGAACCTGCTCCAGACAGGCTATAATTTTGACGGCTTTGCAAGGGAAGCGGTGAAAGTTATGGTGGATATTGACGGGAATGAATTGAAGAAGGTTAACGTAAGGCCACAGATTCCCATCCGTGCAGATGCAAAAGAATTTATAGGGCTCCTGCTGAAGCACAGGGACAAAATCCAGCGCAAGAGCCGTACAGAATGGATTGTTTATGGGAACCGCATGAAAGAAAAGTACCCCATTGTGCAGAAAGCCCATTGGGAGCAGGAAGGGTATGCCAATACCTATGCATTGCTGGATGCCATTACGGAACAGATGGAAGAAAACGACATTTACGTTTCCGGCAGTTCCGGGACGTGCATCGACATTTCCATGCAGGCTTTCCGGGTGAAGAAAGGGCAGCGGGTATTTGCCACAAAGGGGCTTGCATCCATGGGCTTTGGCGTCCCGGCAACGGTTGGCGCCTGCCTGGCCGGGAATGGCCGGAGGACAGTGTGCGTCAACGGGGACGGCGGCTTCCAGATGAACATCCAGGAGCTGGAAACCATCCGGCGGCTGAACTTACCGATTAAGATTTTTGTGCTGAACAACCAGGGTTATGCCCAGATACATGCCACCCAGAAAAATATTTTCCAGGGGCATTATGTGGCCTGTGACGAAGGTTCAAACCTTACCTTGTCGCCAATTTCGGGCGTGGCGGCAGCTTATGGGCTGAAAACAGCCCAGATCGGGGACAACAGAGGGCTGCGGGAAAAAGTCAAAGAGGTGCTTGCATATGACGGGCCTGTGGTGTGCGAGGTGTTCGTGCCAATTGAACTTAGTGCATTCCCAAAGCAGGTTTCCTATAAACGTGCGGATGGGCAGATGGAATCGCTGCCGCTGGAGTATATGAACCCTATGCTGCCGGAGGAGGAACTGCAGGGGAATATGCTGATTGGGATGTATGAAAAACTGTGAGTCTAAGTTTAGGTATAGGGAATTGGCAGTTAGATAAGCTTGTTTGTAATAAGAGTACATTGGTGTAAAGGGCTGACGGAAATGGATTATCAAGTAAAAAAGGCAGTAATGACTGGGGCAAGCAGTTCCATTGGCTTAGCATTAATCCAAAGGCTGCTGGATGGCGGTGTAGACAAAATACTGTTATTGCAGCGGGGGGAATCTGCAAAGCTAAAATACCTGCCTAAAGATCCTCGTCTGCAGTTTGTGGATTGCAGGCTGGAGGAACTGAAAAATTATAAGTGTGAAGAAAATGATTATGATGTGTTCTTCCATTTGGGGTGGGCGAATGTCGCAAAGGAAGTCCGGGACGATTTTGGCAGACAGATTGAAAATGTAGTGTATTCCTGTAATGCTGTGGAAACTGCCCATAGGTTGGGATGCCATTCTTTTATCGGTGCAGGCAGCCAAGCAGAATATGGGCGGCATAATGAAGCGCTTAGGGAGGACACATTGTGCGTGCCTGAAATAGCATATGGAGTAATGAAGCTTTCTGCCTGCCATGCGACGAGGGTTTTATGCAGGAAGTATGGGATGCGCCATATCTGGCCAAGGATTTTAAGCGCATATGGATTATACGATAACAGGCTGTCGATGTTAGCATCCAATATTATAAGTAGTATTCAGGGTGGGGAACTGGCATTTTCCAAAGGGGAACAGATATGGGATTTCATTAACACGAAAGATGTTGCCAATGCACTTTATTCCATAGCAAAGAAGGGGCGGGATGGCGCCATGTACCCGGTTGGCAGCGGAAAAGCAATGCCGTTGAAAGAATATATTTCTATTTTATGTGAGAAACTGGGAAGGCTCCAAGACATGGAACTTGGAAAAGTGCCATATTCGGGTTCACAGATTATGCATTTGGAGGCTGATATCAGTAGTATTCAGGCAGATACAGGATGGAAACCAGAAATTGAATTCCAAGATGGGATTGCAGAGGAAATAGAATTTTACAGGGCGGAAATGGAGTAAAGGATGGAAGGTAATATTATGGTGTCGGTGCTCTGCACGGCATATAACCATGAAAAATTTATAAAGGATGCAATAGAGGGAGTAGTCAGCCAAAAAACAAATTTCAAGTATGAGTTGATTATCCATGACGATGCATCCACAGATGGCACGGCAAAGGTTATAAAGGAATATGAAAATAAATATCCAGAAGTTATTCGTACTGTGATTCAGACAGAAAACCAATACCAACGCTGTAATATTTATCAGGCCTTTCTGTTCCCCATCATAAAAGGGAAGTATGTTGCATTTTGCGAGGGGGATGACTTCTGGACTGACCCGGATAAATTGCAGAAACAGGTGGATATTCTGGAAACCCATGGAACATATTCTATGTGCATGCATAATGCAGTAAAACAGAATTATGAAACAGGGATGGAAAGCTTGCTGGATACATTTCCGGAAGATGGGGCCTATCCTCAGGCAGAGCAAGTCCGGGCAGGGTTAGGCACAGATTTTCCAGCTTTTGCTTCTTATATGGTGAGGGCAGGCTTGCTGGATGGGATGCCAGATTTTTTCCTTGCTTCAAAAGTTTTGGACTATCCCCTTAGGCAATATTTTGCAAATTGTGGGGAGGTATATTATTTTAAAAAGCCAATGTCAGTATACCGCGTTTCCACGCCTCAGTCTTATATGAAAAAAACTTCAGAAAGCCAGCTTTTCTATAATAATTATACCGTGGAAATGATTCGGTTTTTTGAAAATTTTAACCGCTATACCTTGGGGGTATTTTCAGATATTTTAAAATGCAAGATTGTTTCTGACTACTTTGGGTTTTGCCTGTCCATCCCAGAGAAGGAAGGGATTACAAAGGCGTTGGAATTAGGGCTGGATGCCAGCTTGGCAGAAGAATGTTACCAATGCCTGTCCCCTAAGCATTTGGACAGCAGCATTTTAGAGCTCAGCAGGCAAACAGGGCAAAGGTTTATTTATGGTACTGGCAGGCTTGCCCCAGTTTGCAAGGCTCAGATGGAACTTGCAGGAATAGGGTTTGAAGGGTTTGTTGTTTCAGATGGCCAGATGAAGGCAGAGTTGGCAGAAGGCAGGAAAGTATATTATTTGAGCGAAGTTCTTAAGATGAGCCCTAATCCTGGGTTTGTGTTAGCCGTTCAGCCCATCAATGCTGGCGCAGTGGAGGAAGTGCTGAAAAGAAATCACATAGAAAATTATTGTATGCCTTATAGGGCAGGGAATTATTAGGAAAGCGGGGAAGGATGGAAGATGAAAATTTGCAGGCAGGCATTATATGTTCAGATTATAGACGGGATAGGGACTGTCCGTGCATGTGGGTGGGCAGGTTATTACCTGCTTGGAAATTTGCGGGATAATACCATGTCGGAAGTATACAATAGTGAAGCGGCAAAACGGTTCCGGCAGACATTGATAGAAGGGACATATGATTACTGTAATGAAGAAAACTGCCCGTATATGGCAAATAATATTTTGGAATCCCAATTGGTAGAGATAGAAAAAATACCAGAATATCCGGAAATTGTAAGCCTTGCTTATGACAGAAGGTGCAACTACCACTGCACCTGCTGTATTTCAAGGTGTGACGACAAAATGGATCCAGTGGTGCAGGAAAAGGTGGAAAGAGAGATCAGGGCTGCACTGCCTTATGTAAAGACTTTTTCCGCCAATGGGCTAGGGGAATTTTTTGTCAGTGACAGCATGATGGAATTAGTTTCAGAGTGGAAACCAGAAGAAATTGAGGGCGCAAAATTTGAATTGGAAACAAATGGATCCCTTTTAAACGAGAAGAACTGGAAGAAAGTTGAAAACATTGGGGATGCAGATTTAAGCGTTACATTGACAGTCCACAGTTTTGAAGAAGCAGCATACCAATATCTGTCTGGGACAAAAATGAAAATTAGCCAGATGGAGGAAAACCTTAGGTTTGTAAAAAAACTGAGGGAAGAAGGGAAGATTAATTTTTTGGAGATTGCTATGGTGATGCAGGAACGGAATTTTCGGACACTGCCAGATTTTATTGACAGGTGCCTCAATGAATTTGGGGCTGATAAAGTCAGGGTGCGCAGGTTCCTGCCAGAAAAAGCAATGGATGAAAATATTGAGTGGTTTTTTGATATCAGGAATCCCCTGCATCCATACCATCAGGAATATCTTGAAGTTATGAAGCATCCGGTTTTCAATGACCCGCGGGTATTTAAATGGACAGGGGAGCACTTAAGCAACCGGGGGGAATTGCCTGCAAAGGCAAATTATAAAGTATTGAAGGATTTATTTTTAACAGAAAATGTTGGGGAAAAGCTCTCAGATTATTTTTTAAGCCAAGGATATAGGAGGATTATTTTATATGCAATTACTGATATTGCAAAGGCAATAGTAAAAGTACTGCAAAATCAGCCAGTTAAAATTGAATATATATATGATAGGAATACTTGCTTAGGGGAGTGGGAGGGATTGGAAGTAAGAAAACCTTTATATAAAGATTTGAAAAAGACAAAAGGGCCATTGTTGGTAACGCTAGTTCCAAGGCATGGTGAAATGGAGGGATTTTTGCGGCACCAAGGGTATGAAGGGGAAATCTTGTGTTTGGAGCAGATATTGGAAAACGTTAAGTTTCAAAGCTAGTTTGTAGAAAGCGGGATATAGGGCATGGTAATTGTAAAAGTGAATGCTGGGCTTTGTAACCAGATGTATTTTTTTGCTACAGCATATGCATTGGCGAGGGAATGGGGAGATGAACTGGCCATAGATCCTGATATAGACGGAAATCCTGAATGGACGTATCTATTGGATGAATTTAATGTGCCATTCTGTAAGAAAATTGTCTATCCATTAAGGTACAATGTTGGCGGGAATTTTATTAAGATGCCGTTTAACCTAGAAGATAGGGTAGCTGTTACAGATGAATCAAATTTTGAACAGGATGGGGAGTATTTAACGATTCCACAAGATAAATTTGAATTAAAATTTCCAGATAAACTTGTGTATCTAAAAGGAGCTTTTTTAAAGCGGCAGATGTTTACAAAGTATTTGCCAGAAATACGTGAAATTTTCACTTTAAAAAAGGAATCATTGTTTGTTCAGGAATTTGAAAAAAAAATAGAGAATATAACTGCCATTGGTGTTCACATCCGCAAGCAGGGTTTTGCAGTTCTTGGGGATGACAATGGAATTGATTATTTTATGGCTGCTATTGTGTTTATGAGGGCAAAATATGAGGGGGCAAAATTTTTTATTTTCTCAGATGATTTAGAGAGTGTAAAGATAGGACTTGGGACAGCAGATGATATTTTTTATGTAGATGCCATGAATGGGTTCCGGGGAGATATTGAGGAATTTATATGCCTGACAAAATGCCATCATTATATTTTGACTAGAAGGAGTACTTATGGGAGGATGGCAGAAATTTTAAATGCAAGGCATGGAAAAACGTCTGTGTTATTTGGGGAAAATACTTGGAATGATCCAGAAGACAGATTTTTTTTTCTTGCACCAGAGGAAGTGAAAAAGCTAAGCAGGATATTTGTAAAAAAACAGTTGGATCCTGGTTTTAAGAAGTATGGGGGAAAGCAGGCAGGTGGAGGAACTTGGCAGGAGTTGCTGGAGATTGGCCTAGACAGTGGGACGGTAAGCCTGGAGGGAAAGAGAAACATTATTTTTCAGAAGGCAAAGTGGAATGCAGCAAGTGGGGAATATGGGCAAGCAGTACATTTGTGCAGGTTATTGGAGGAACAATATGGAGTAGACGATGAGAATTTCCATGAGTATTTTGGAGATATATTGTGCCAATATGGCAGGCTGCGGGAAGCAGCCGTTGAGTATATTTGCGCAGCGAAAAAAAAGGCTCTCCCAAAGAAAATATTTAAGAGTATGGAATTTAGCTGTTACAAGAAATTGTTGGGAACAGGCCAGAAAAAAAAGCATTATGTAATCGCGCAATATGGATCATACACAAGCCAATATGTAAGCCAAATGCAGATGATAGGGTTAATCCTTGGCCGTATGGGGAATGATGTATCATTTATTTTAAAAAAGGGGGTAACAGAGATACCGGAAGATGTACCAAATTCTGCTATTATGGAATGGAACCGAAAGATTGATGGCAAATGGCTGGATTTAGTTTTAGAGCATGGCTTTTCTATTGGAAGGTTTTACTATGGATATCCATGCTATGATTATAAATCTATAATGCAATGTAAAATTCCATATTTACAGAAAATGGCAGAAAAATATGTAGAGGAGGAAACTATTATTGTAGGAAGGGATTCAGAGATAGTTTCTGAAGATGTACCTTTTAGGAAAGTGTTTGTTGATTTTTCAGAGCCGTTTGATGAAGCATATTTAAAAGAAGAAGTGGGGGATGCAGCGATAAACGGAATGTACTGCTGCGCAGATGTAGTAGTCACGCGGGAGGAAAGAAAATGGAAACAGGGACAGCAGGTTGTAAAGTGGGATGAGGGGATATTGTCAGTACAGCAGGATGAGGAAACAGACATCCCATGTTATGAGCCAACATTATATACAGAAGATTATCTTGAAATTGCATTGAAAATAGCATTGAGCACTATTTGAAAAGTAAAAATTAAAAAATAACAGATATACTGGACATAACTGCATTTTTCGTAAGAAAACCAGTGTTATGGACAGTAAGGCAGAAGGAGAACAGGAAAATGAGCAAAATTTTAGTTACAGGCGGAGCCGGCTATATTGGCTCCGTGTTAGTCCCAATGCTTCTCAAAGAGGGGCATGAAGTAACCGTATTGGATAATTTTTATTTCAACCAGTCCACATTGCTGGAGTGCTGCATGGATCCCAATTTCCATGTTGTCCGCGGCGATGCCCGCAAGGAAGGCCTGATGAAGGAGCTGATGGAAGGAAAGGATTACATCATCCCATTGGCGGCAATGGTTGGATTCCCGTTATGTAAGGCAGATGAGGTTGCGGCGGAAACCACCAATCTTGGGGCGGTAAAGACAATCTTAAAGTTAAGGAAACCAGGGCAGAGGATTATCTATCCCTGCACAAACAGCGGCTATGGGGTAGGGGAAGGGGATAAGTTCTGTACGGAAGATACCCCCATGCGCCCGATTTCCCTGTATGGGACTACAAAGGCAGAGGCGGAACGGCTGATATTAGAAGCAGGGGATTCCCTGACTTTCCGGTTTGCTACCGTATTTGGGGCATCTACCCGGATGCGTCTGGATCTTTTGGTGAACGATTTTGTATACCGGGCAGTTTTTGACCGTACGGCAGTGCTGTTTGAAGGGAAGTTTAAGCGCAATTATGTGCATATCCGGGATGCGGCCGGGGCTTTCCTCCATGCAATCCAGCATTTTGAGGAAATGGCAGGGAAGCCGTATAACTGCGGGCTTTCTTCTGCAAACCTTTCCAAGCTGGAATTATGTGAAAAAATTAAAGAGCATATCCCAGAATTTGTCTATATGGAAGCCCCCATTGGGGAGGATCCGGACAAGCGGGATTACATTGTGTCAAATGGGCGGCTGGAAGCTGCTGGCTGGAAGCCCCAATATTCACTGGATGATGGGATTGAGGAACTGAAAAAAGTATATACCATTATCAAAAATAAGACATATTCCAATATTTGACGGATGGGGGCTTGGGATGGCAGAGAGTTTTGCATTGTCCGTACAGGTGGTAGTGCCATTGGTGGTATTTATGGGAGTTGGCAGCATCATCCGAAAGCGGAAATGGATGTCGTCTGGTTCTGTAAAGGAAATGAATGACGTGGTGTTTAAAGTCCTGCTGTCCACAATGGTATTTTACAATATTTACCAGTCTGATTTGGCAGAGGACTTTGACTTAGGATTGCTGCTCTATGCAGTGGCTGCGCTGTTTCTAAGCTTTGCCATACTGTGCTTGGCAGTTGGCAGGAAAGTCAGGGACAGGGCAGTTGCCCCCGTTCTAATCCAGGGGATATACCGGAGCAATTTTGTGCTGTTCGGGCTGCAGGTGACAGCATCCATCTGTGGGGAAGGGCAGCTTGGCATGGCAACGGTTTTAATTTCGGTTATCATACCCCTGTTTAATGTGCTGGCAGTTATTTTATTTGAATGTTACCGGCAGCAGGGAGTACATGTAAAACCGTTGCTGAAAGGCATCCTTACCAACCCCTTAATTATCGCGTCTGCTTTGGGATTGCTGTCTGTATGTTCCGGCATCCGCCTGGGAAATGTGCTGGAGGATGCGTTGAACAGCATTTCGAGGATGGCAACGCCAATGTCGCTGATTTTGTTGGGGGCAACCATAACATTTGGCGGCGTAAAGAAGTATTGGAAATATACGGCGTTGTGTGCCATAGGAAGGCTGGTGGTTATCCCGGCTGTATTTTTGCCGGCAGCGGCCTTGCTTGGGATCCGGGGGCCGGGGCTGGTAGCTTTAATGGTGATGTTTGGTTCCCCCACAGCCGTTTCTTCTTTCCCCATGGCATCCCAGATGGGCGGAAATGCAGAACTGGCGGGGCAGATAGTGGCAGTGACTACGGTCTTTTCAACAGTAACTATTTTTTTCTGGACATATGTCCTCAGCATTGGGGGCTTTATCTAATGGTGGCAGAAAATGGATGATATGTATGCAATAGAGGGATTAATCCAGAATTATCCTCAGCTTGAGGGGAATAAGGGGCAGGTATTGGCGGCATTTGCTATGCTGTGCAAGTGTTATGCAGGAAAGAAGAAGCTTTTGCTGTGCGGGAATGGCGGAAGTGCGGCAGACTGTGAGCACATTGCCGGCGAGCTGATGAAGGAGTACCGGGTAAGGCGGAGGATTCCGCCGGAATTTGCTGAAAAGTTAAAACAGCATGGCGCAGGGGAGAAAATGCTGGAAAATATTGTAGGGGCGCTGCCTGCAATCTCCCTTGCTGGGCATGTCAGTTTCCAGACGGCTTTCTGCAACGACAATGATGCGGAATATGCATTTGCCCAGCAGCTCTATGCGCTGGGGGAAGCGGGGGACGTGCTCCTTGCAATTTCCACGTCGGGCAATTCTGGGAATGTCATCCATGCGGCAACTGTGGCGAAGGCAATGGGAATTGCTGTTATTGCCATGACAGGCAGCAGCGGAGGGGCGATCCGGAAATTAGCGGATGTGCTGATAAATGTCCCGGCAGAGGAAACCGCCCGTGTGCAGGAACTGCATTTGCCCATATACCATGCACTGTGCGGGATGCTGGAAGATTATTTTTTCTCAAAGGCGAAAGAAAAACAGGAAAGGAAAGCAGCATTATGATTATTACGCGGACGCCCCTAAGGATTTCATTCTTTGGCGGCGGGACAGATTTACCAGATTACTATAAAAAATTTGGGGGTGAGGTACTCTCCACGACAATTGATAAATACCTGTATCTTACCTGCCGCCGTATGCCGCCATTTTGGGAGTATGACAGCCGGTTTGTGTATGGTTCTAAGACGGAACTTGTAAGGGGAATAGATGAGATTGAGCATCCTTCCATCCGTGAAACACTGCGTTTCATGAATTTGGATTATGGCATAGATTTACATTATAACACAGATATCCCGGCACGTTCCGGGATAGGATCCAGTTCATCTTTTACGGTTGGGCTGCTTAATGCGCTCTATGGGCTGAATGGGAAGATGGTTTCCAAGAAGGAGCTTGCGGCACAGGCAATACATATAGAACAGGATATGATCCAGGAAGCGGTAGGGTCGCAGGACCAGACAGCAGCAGCTTATGGCGGGCTGAACCACATTGTCTTTAAGGAAAACGGGGATATTGAAACATATCCAATGACGCTGCCCCCAGAGCGGATCAGGGCATTAAACAGCCATTTGGTATTGGTGTTTACCGGATTCCAGAGGTTTGCAAAGAATATTGAGAAATGCAAGATACAGACGCTGGATGGGCATTATAAGGGCCTTGCAAAAATGAAAGAATATGTAGGGCAGGCTATTGGGATTTTGGACAGCGATACGGATATCCGTGAATTTGGTGCGTTACTAAATGATACATGGAAGGAAAAGAGGGCGCTGTCAGAGAAAGTCAGTGACAGCCGGATTGACGGGATGTACCAAAAGGGAATAGAACATGGGGCAATAGGCGGAAAGCTCTTGGGTGCCGGTGGGGGCGGGTTCATGCTGTTTTTTGTAGAACCGGAGAAACAAAGGGAATTTGTCCGGGCATTTGCAGATTATGTGTGTGTGCCGTTCCAGTTTGAGGATGCTGGAAGCCAAGTCATTTATTATCGGCCAGATGCAAAAGTGGTTATGGATGGAAACTTCAAGGAGGGTGCTGTAAATGGGTTTAATGCTGATTCGTCCAAATGATATGAAGGCAGTTTATGGTGATACATATAAATATGCAGCTTGTGAGCCTCCCTATTGGGCAGGGGTGATTGCTTCCTATGCAAGGGAGAGGGATGTTTCTGTTGAGATACTGGATGCAGAAGCATTGGACTGTTCACCGGAGGATGTGGCAAACCGTGTGATGGAACGGAAACCTTCCTTGGTCGGGATATGTGTCACAGGGAATAATTTATCGGCGTCCACACAGAAAATGAATGGGGCTGGTTTGGTATGCCAAGCAATCAAAAGAAAAGAGGGGCACATCCCAATTTTTATATGGGGGCTGCATCCATCAGCCTTGCCAGAACGGACAATGAAGGAAGAAAACATTGATTTCCTTATAAAAGGTGAAGGGCTGAAAGAAGTTGTCCAGCTTTTTGAATATGTAAAAAATGGGACAGGCAATTTGGAAGATATCAAAGGGCTCTATTACAGGGACAATGGAAAGGCTGTGGGGAACAGCCAGCTCAATTTAGAGGAAATTGGGAATATCCCTGCCCCGGCATGGGATTTGATGCCAATGGAACGTTACCTGCCCCATAACTGGCACTTGCTAGGGGAAGACAGCAGGGCAGCGAGAGGGAAGTATGCTGTTTTGGCAACATCTTTAGGCTGCCCTTATAATTGCAGCTTTTGTGCAATTGCATCCCAATTTGGCTCCAGGAAAGTCCGCTTTTTTGACATTGACCATATCATGGAGGAAATTGACGTCCTTGTGAACCAATACCATATCAAATACCTGAAAATATTGGATGAATGCTTTGTGCTGAATGAAAAATATGTAAGCGAGTTTTGCGACAGGCTGATTGAAAAGGATTATGGCCTGAATATTTGGGGATATGCCAGAATTGATACCGTAAATAAAGAATTACTGGAAAAGTTAAGGAAGGCCGGGATCCGCTGGCTTGCATTTGGGATAGAAAGCGGAAGCAAAAAATCTATGGACGGCGTGTCCAAAGGGCAGTATGACAATGAAAAAGTGAAGCGTGTTGTGGAAATGGTAAAAAATGCAGGGATCTATGTGTTGGCAAACTTTATGTTTGGTCTGCCAGATGATGATTTAGAGGATATGCAGGCAACTTATGGGCTCTGCAGGGAAATCAACCCAGAATGGATAAACTTCTATGTCACAATGGCCTATCCGGGTTCGAAAACCTACGCAGAATATATGAAAAATGGGGAAATACTGCCGGATAATTGGATGGCGTATGCCCAATATAGCTATGAATGCACGCCAAAGGGATCTGAGCATTTATCCCCAGCCCAGGTACTGGAATACCGCGACTGGGCATTTCACGCTTTTTTTGAAAATAATGAGAGATATTTTGGCAATATTGAGCAAAAATTTGGCAAGCAGGCTGTGGTTTCTATTCAGGAAAGTACAAAAGGCAGGCTGCGGCGGAAATTATTGGAGGATCCAAGGAGCAGAATATGAAAGTCAGGGATGTTTTTTTTCATGAAATATACAAAAAAACGAAACATGGGGAAGATATTGTAATTGTGAGTTCTGATATTGGGGCGCCCAGCCTTGATGATTACCGCAGGGATTTCCCAAACCGTTTTATCAATGTAGGGATTGCCGAGCAGAACCTGCTTGCAGTGTCTTCCGGGCTTCAGTTGGCGGGGAAAAAGGTGGTTGCATATGCCTTAAACCCTTTCCCGGTGACCCGTGCGTTTGACCAGGTGCGTAACCTCATGGCATCTTTACAGATTCCCATAACAGTTACTGCGCTAAATGCAGGGACATGTTCTGCAGAGGCAGGGTATACCCACATGCCGATAGAAAACCTTTCTTTGATGCGTACTTTGAGAAACTTGCAAATTGTGAACCCTTCGGATGAAGCGATTGCAAGAAAACTGGCAGATGCAGTTGTGGAGGAACCTTATCCGCGGTATGTGCAGTTTGATAAATATATTGAGGGGACATTATATGCGGCGGAGGATATTGATTTTAGGAAGGGTTTTATTACAAATGGAAAAGAAAGTACCATAGCTGTTGTTGCTTATGGGATTATGGCCCATCAATTAATGAAATTGGATCTTCCGGTGAAAGTAATTGACTGTTACAGCCTTCCTGTGCAGGAAGAAGAATTTATACAGGAAATAGAGGGATGCACCAAGATTGTAACGGTTGAAGACGGAGTGGCCGAAGGAGGAGTTGGCAGCATGGCTCTTGAGATTCTGAATGACAGGGGCATACAAATTCCTGTGGTGCGCAAAGGGTTAAGGTTCCGGCAGGGCTATCCCAATATTTTTACAAACCGTGAATTGCTATGGCAAGAAGAAGGCTTGGACCTTTTGGGGCTGGAACAGGAAATTAGGAAATTGTGTGAGGGTTAAGTTATGGGACAGTCATATGGGCAATTATACCAAAAATCTTATGAAATGCGGAAAAGATTTCTTGAAATATTTACAAAACTGGGATATGGGCATCTGACAACGGCATTTTCTGAAACAGAAATTTTAATTGCACTTTTGTCAGAAACCATGAATTTCCATGCAGGAAATGTAAATGACAAGAACAGGGACAGGCTTGTGCTTAGCAAAGGGCATGGGGCAGGAATGCTGTTCCCAGTTTTTGAGGACTTAGGAATCCTGTCTAAAGAGGAAACAGAGGAAATAATAAAGTGCGGCGGTAATTTCACAAAAACCAGGGAACTGTTTTACCCGGGATTTGAGTTTTATGGAGGATCCCTTGGGATTGGGCTTGGCATGGCGGCAGGGCTTGCCATGGGGGCAAAACTGAACCGGGAAGACTGGATGGTATTCTGCCTGCTTGGGGATGCGGAATGTTATGAAGGGGCAATTTGGGAAGCTATGCTGTTCGCAGGGCATAACCGCCTGAACAATTTGGTTGTGGTGGTTGACCGCAATTACTTGGGATGTTCCGATTTCACAGAAAATATGTGTGAACTGGAGCCATTTGAGGAAAAATGGAAAAGCTGCAATTGGGACACAAAGGCAGTAGACGGCCATTCCTATGAAGAATTATTGGGTGCATTGGAAGGGATCAGAAGCAGGAGGACATCCAAGCCTTTGTGCATAATTGCAGATACAGTGAAGGGAAAAGGGCTGGATTACCTTAGCAACAAGCCACTGATGCATGGGTTTATGCCAAAAGGGGAAGAAGCATGTGCTGCTTATGAAAACTTGAAAGGATAATTTGCCATGGAGCAGGAAGCAAAAATATATGTTGCAGGGCACACAGGGCTGGTAGGCTCTGCAATTGTCAGGGAATTAGGGCGCCAGGGTTACAAGAACCTATGCCTTATTTCCCACCACGAACTAGATTTAAGGGATCAGAGGGCAACGGAAGATTTTTTTAGGGAGGAAAAGCCAGAGTATGTTTTTATGGCAGCAGCCACAGTAGGCGGTGTCTTAATTAATGATACGCTGACAGGGCAGTTTTTATATGACAATCTGGCGATGTCCATGAACGTCATCCATGCCGCTTATAAATTTGGCGTGAAAAAATTATTATATATGGGCAGCGGGTGTGTTTACCCAAGGATGGCAGAGCAGCCAGTCAAGGAAGAAGCTTTGCTGACAGGGGAATTTGAGAAGACCAATGAGGCTTATGCGGTTGCGAAGCTTTCAGGCCTGAAAATGTGCGAATATTATAATAAACAGTATGGGACAGATTTTATTTCCTGCATGCCCTGCAATGCCTATGGGCCGGGGGATAATTTTGACTTGGAGTCCTCCCATGTAGTCCCTGCTTTGATCAGGAAAGCCCATAAGGCGAAAATGGAACATGCAGCTTTTGTTACAGTATGGGGGACAGGCAGGCCAATACGGGAATTTATTTACATAGATGATATTGCCAGTGCATGTGTATTTTTAATGCGCCATTATTCTGGGGATTCCTGTATCAATATAGGCACAGGGAAAGAATTTACCATACAGGAACTGACGGAAATTGTGTGCAGGGAAGTCGGGTTCCATGGGGAGGTTAAGAATGATTTGGAAAAGCCGGACGGTGCGCCAAGGCGGATTTTGGATTCTTCCAAGTTATTTGCCATGGGGTGGAGGCCTTCTGTGCGATTTGCAGAGGGAATCCGGAGGACATATCAGGATTTTTTGGAGCAGGAAGGGAAATATACAGGAAAGAGGAATGGATGATGTTAAACATACCACTGATGAGCAACAATATTAATTCATCAGATATTGCTGCGCTGACAGAATTTTTGCAGAAAAGCGACCGGTTTACCAATGGCCCCAAAGTACGGGAATTTGAAGAAGCCTGGTCTAAGTGGCTGGGTGTAAAATATTCGGTATTTGTAAATTCCGGGTCGTCGGCCAATTACATGACTTTGGCAGGGATCAGGGAACGTTATGGTGCAGGTGAGGTACTCTTGGCGCCGATTGGGTGGGCGAGCGATATCGCGGCTGTAATTGCAGCAGGGATGGAACCTGTATTTGTAGATGTGGATTTGAAGAATCTTTCAATGAAGGAAGAAGAAGCTATTGGAAAAATGACAGGGCGCACAAAAGCTGTCCTGCTCACCCATGTGCTGGGCTATAATGGCATGGCGCAGAAAATTAGGGATATCTGTACAGACAGGGGGATTGTGCTGGTTGAGGATGTCTGCGAATCCCATGGCGCTGTATTTCAGGGGAAAAAGCTAGGCAGCATTGGGGATGTTTCCAATTTTTCGTTTTATTATGCACACCATATGAGCACCATTGAAGGCGGCATGGTCTGCACAGATGACGAGGAATTTTATAACTTGATGCGTATGTTCCGGAGCCATGGGATGCTGCGGGAATGTGATGATAAAGATTATATCAGGGCTGTGGGTGAGGGGCATCCAGAACTGCACCCAGAGTTTATATTTACTGTGCCAGGGTATAACATGCGCAGCACCGAACTGAATGCAGTAATTGGGCTGAACCAGTTAAAGCGGCTGGACAAGAATATAGAAGCAAGGCGGAGGAATTATCAGTTGTTTATTGAAAATCTGGATCCGGAAATCTATTATACGGATTTTGACGGGGTTGGGAACAGCAATTATGCATTTGTTGTGATGCTGCGGGAAGGAAACCAGGAGAGGTTTGGCAGGTTAACAGAATTGCTGAGGAAGGAAAATGTGGAATTTAGGCGCGGGACGGCAGGCGGAGGGAATCTGCTGCGGCAGCCTTTTGTCAGAAAAAGATACCCGGAGATAAACCCGGCAGATTTCCCCAATGCAGAGTATATCCATCAGTTTGGGATGTATATAGGAAATTATCCAGGTTTGGAGAAAGAAAAGATTTTAGGCCTGTGTGATGCGCTGAACCATGTAGGATAGAACATTTTGAAAGGAGAAAAGGTAAGTGGGAGAACGGGAAATCATCTATTTAGGGGCGGTGAGGTGCTTTAAGGGAGAAGGAAGCGGTATGGTAGGGACGCATCCGTTATTTAAACTTGTTAAATTTTCTCCAAAAGGGTATAAATACGTGATGCCTGATATGTTGGAAGAAGCTAAAATCCGGATTTCCATAAAAAATGCAATAGGGGAGGCTTTGACGGAAAAAGAGGAAACAGCCCAAGGAATCATGGAATTTAGGAGAAAAAAGTTAGAAGAAGAAATGGAGAAGTTTGTAACCTATTGTAAGGGTAATGGAATTAGCAAGGAATTTTATGAGAGGTACTTTCGGATTATTAATTTGGGAAGGAGAGGTATGCAGGTTCCTGTTAAGGAAGATACCCTCTCCCTTATACCTTCTTTCTTATATTGCTTACAGAAGACGCCATGGGTAATTGAAATAGAAGACGTTATTACGTTGTTTTTTCCATTTATCCAGAATGGGAAACAACCAGATGGAGAAGCCATTAAGCTTACAGAGGCATATAAATTTGCACAATATATGCTGAAAAAGGAGGAGTGCTTGGGCGTAATAGCCCATGTTAGGTCGACGGTTGACATATATAAAACATTGTTTCCAGAAAAAATAATTGCAGACAAAATCCACTATATCCCTATGTGCTGCGAGGAGGTTCCTCAAAAGGAAATTTGCTGCACTTACCAAAAAAGTTTCCAAGGAAAGATAAGGTTATTCTTTTCCTCATCCTGGGCAGGCCCCAATTTTATTGTACGGGGAGGAATTGATATTCTTGTTGCATTTCAAAAATTGTGCAGGAAATACAATAATTTAGAACTTGTATTGAAGTGCATTGTTCCAGACGGACTTCCTGAAAAGTGCCAGGAAATTTTAAAAAATTATCGGGACAAAATACATATTATAGAAGAAAAATTATCAGATAGCGATATGGCGGAATTAATGAGCCATATGGATATATTTTTGATTCCATCAGCGAGGATCCATGTAATATCTATTTTGCGCGCAATGGCGGTTGGGCTTCCGGTTGTTGCTTCAGATGGATGGGGAATTGAGGAATATGTGCAAGATGGTGTAAACGGAAGCATTGTGGAAGGGAGATGGGGAAAGGCGTCTTGGATTGATGGGACAGGGATGCTTCAGGAAAATTATCCTATTATGGAACAAGTTGACGAGATATTTGCAGAGTGTTTGGCAGATAAAATAGAAGAACTTATTCTGGATGAGGAATATAGGTTTAAAGTTACTAAGAATGCTATGAAAGATATACAGACGAGGTTCAGCATTAAAAACTGGAACAATGAGGTAGGGAAGGTGTTTGAAGAATGTTATAAGACCCTTGAGGGCAAGGGAACAGGAAACTGAAAATAAATCATTTTAGTTGGAGGAGTGTAGAAGGAGGGAGTGGATGGGAACAAAGAGAGTAGTTGTAATGGGAGCCACAGGATTTATTGGGACTTATCTCGTAGAAAATTTATTGGGTCAAAATTATTCAGTTACCATTCTTGTCCGGCATAAGGCAAGGGTAAGCAGCCATGCTTGGAAAGGGAAGGTGAGCATACTTGAATGGGATGGGGCAGACCCCAAGGCGCTAAAGGTACAGGAAACAGGCTATGATACATTCTTTTTTGCGGCATGGGACGGTGTTGCGCCAGAGCATAAAAATGATGTGGGGTTACAGGTGCGGAATATTACATATGCGTTGAACTCAATGGAACTAGCAAAGAAGCTGGACTGCAGTAAATTTGTCGCAACGGGGACAGTGGCTGAATATGTATTTTGTGAGAACACGATTGATGTCAATGAAAAACCTGCGCCAAGCGACTTTTATGGAGCAGCAAAAGTGTCAGTACATTATATGTTGGAGGTTTTAGCCAGGCAAATTTCTATGGATTTTATTTGGGCAGTTTTACCCAGCACATTTGGGCCGGGGAGGAAGGGCAATAATATTATCACATACACAATTTGCACGCTTTTAAAGAAACAGAAGCCTAGGTATGGGGACTTAGAGCAATTATGGGATTTTCTGTATGTTACAGAAGTGGCTAAGGCGCTGCGCCTGATTGGAGAGAAGGGAAAGCCTGGAAAAATCTATGGGATAGGAAGCGGGCAGTACCGCAAATTAAGGGAGTATGTAGAAGAAATCAGGGATTGTATAGACCCACAGCTTGAATTGGAGATAGGGGTATTGCCGGATATGACAGCCAAAACATTTAGTTCCTGTGTAAATATTTTTGACTTAATTCAAGATACAGGATTTCAGATAGAAACTTCTTTTGGAGAAGGGATAAAGGAAACAATTTTGTTTATTAAAGAAAATATGTGATTCTGGTATATCCATTTTGAATGAAAGGAAAAGGTATATGGAGGACAGAAAAAATGCACGGAGCGCAATTCTATTCGTTTTCTTATTGTGTATTAGCATGATAAATATTTTGATAAGGTTTTTAGTGAAAGCAAGAAATGTAATTGATAAGAAAGATGGGGATATTGGAAGGCTGACGGATTATTATTGGTTATTTGAACATTGGATTTTTTATGGTTGTGGAGGATGGATGGAAACCTTAATTGCTCCATAGCGTTAAAGCATGTAAAGTTAGCTATGAAATATAGAGGAGCCAAGTGCATAAAAGTATTTTTTGTTTCTCTCTGCCCCAGAAAAATGGCGGGTTTACTTTGCACAATCAATGGATCAAAATCACAAGTATATAAAAAATGAAAATGGAAAAGGGGGAAAATGGAGATGGAGGAGAATCAGTTGCTGATTGCTGTTCCAACAAAAGACCATCCGGAACATATGAGATACTTTTTGTCAGAGCTGTTGCCGAGTACAAAAAAGCATAATGTGGATATTTGCATCTATGACAGCAGCAGTACGGAAACTACCAAACAAATAGTTGATGGATGGCAAGCACGTGGTTATTCAAATCTATTTTATAAAAAGCTTAGTGGAAATATGAAATTTTGGGAAAAGTTAAAGTATATTTTTGTACAAGAAAAATATGAGTATCTTTGGCTCTGTGGAGATGGCTTTGTGCCGTGTCTGGAAGAATGTATTGATTCATTGGAAGAAGAAATGGGAAAAGGCCGTGACTTGATTGGATTTACAACTAGGAGTGATGCAGAATTATATTTAGAAGTTACAGATCCATTGGATTTGATGGAAAAATATTGGAATGAATCAACGTGTTGGGCTCCTTGGATTGTTGGTGTTAGGTTTTTTACAAAAAAATTGTGGGGGGGGGGTTACCGGAGAGGGTATAAAAATTTTGCCCAGGTTGGTGCAATTTTTGAGGAACTTGCAAAAGGGGAATTTGATGCTGTAATTATCCATAGTACTTTTTGCAAAACGAATCCATTTAAAAGAGCTTCTACATGGATTATGGATGGCAAAGTATTTGAGGTAATGGAAGATTATATGGATACAGTAGAAAAATTACCAGCAGTATATGGCCCTGTAAAATGGATTTGTGCAAAGCCTATATTTGAGAGTTACATTAATACAGGCATTTTGTTTTTATGGCGCGTGGATGGGAACTTGACATTGCCTATTGTAATCAAACATAGAAGATTATTTCAAAGATACAAAAGGATTAGCTTTTGGAAAGCGCTGGTTATTGCCTTCTGCCCAAAAAAGGCTGCTAATTTGCTTTGCGTAATGAATGGCTCTAAAGCAACGATGTATAAATAGCAGAAAGGAAACTTAACATGGAGCATGAAAGAAAAAATGTAGTTAGAAAAAAGCGGAATTGCCATTGTATGCAGGCAGGATTATGCACCATAATTTTAGCTATGGCAGTTATAGGGAAGGCGTTGCTAAAATTGTTATATGGAACAAAAAACAGAATGGAACGATACGAAATAGAACTGAAAAATTTAAAGAAACGCCATGCTGTTCTGGAGCATTGGTTAAGCATCAAAATCAGGGGAGAGAAACTGGAATCCTATTTTAAGGAAAATGGATTTGAAACCGTTGCAGTTTATGGATTGGGTACACTTGGATGCTGCTTATGCAGGGAGTTACAAGGAAGTTCTGTAGCGGAAGTGAAATATGGGATTGACAGTAACTTAGGGGTTCCAAAATATATGGTAAGGCTAAGGAAGTTATCAGCGGAGATTGTCCCCGTAGATGTAGTTGTAGTTACGGCCATCACTAGTTTTCATGAAATAAAGAAAGAACTGGAAAAGTATTACCAGTGCCCAATTTTGTCATTGGAGGAAATAATATACAGTTTGTGACGGATAAGGAATGTGAAATAAAATATTAATCTATGCGGGAAGGGAAACCAGATGGAAAAAGGACAATTACTGATTGCGGTACCAACGAAAGACCATCCACAATATATTGCATATTATCTGTCAGAAGTTATGCCAGATGCAAAAGATACCATGTGGATGTGTGCATATATGACAGCAGTGCGGGCAATGCCACAAAGGATATTGTGGAGGAAAAAGTAAGCCAGGGATATGGGAATTTATCTTACCGGAAGATGCCAGAGGAACTTCAGTTTTGGGAAAAAGTAAAAGGCATTTATGTAGGCAGCGGATATGAATATGTCTGGCTCTGCGGGGATGGGATTATCGTCATGCTGGATAAATACATAGACGTCATTGTGCAGGAAATGGAAAAGAAGCGGGATATGATTGTATTTTCAAGCCTTCTGGATGGGAAAGAAGAGTGCATAGGCATGGAAATTACAGACCCGTTGGTTTTGATGGAAAACTGTTGGGGCGGCTTGGGCATCTGGGGCAGCAGCATCGTGCGCGGGGACTTATTCCAATCCGGGGAATGGGACAGGTATGAAAAGGATTACCGGAGTTTCATACACCTGGGGGCATATTTTGAAAAGTTTGCAGCAGAGGAATTAAATGCTGTGTATATCCACAATAGCTTTTTAAAGCTGAACCCCTTTAAGAAGGCCTCTACTTGGGTAACAGGCAAAAAGGTACTTGAGGTGATGGAGGACTATACTAAGATTGTAGAGATGCTGCCAGAACGATACAGCCCTGTCAAATGGGAATATGCCAAAGATGTAATAGCAACATATTTGGGTTTAGAAAGATTATGGGTATTGCGCTGGGACGGGAACCTGGATGCGGCGTTAGTTTGGAAACACAGGGCATTGTTCCGGAAATGGAAGATTAGTTTACGGAAAGTTATGTTTATTGTATTGTGTCCCAGAAAAATTGCCGATTTGATGTGCACTATTTATGGTTCAAAATATATACTGCATTTACATTGACATTCCCTGTTCTCTGGCATGGTTTTGCAGAAGATATGGAGGGCATGGAAGGAGATGGTGACAGGGAAACAAAATCCGTAAATTTTCTGGTGGAATCTTTAAGCCAGAATGCCCCCAGCCTTGGACTTTCGGAGGGCAAGCAGAACAGGGATTGGATTTATATTGAGGATGTCCTGTCTGCTTATGAGGTTATTTTGCAAGATATCAGCCAGTTTGAACAGGGAAAGTGTTATGGATTTGAGATTGGTACAGGGCAGAGGACAGGCTTAAAGGAATTCGTTATCACTGCAAAGGATTTAGCTGGCAGCAATACGGATTTGCTATTTGGGAAGGCCAGGATGCACAAAAATGAAAGGATTACAGAACATGAAAGAAAAATGTCTTAAGATAACAGTTGCGGTTTTGGCCGTAGCCCTGTGTTTGGCAATGAAAAGAATGATAAAGCTTTTGTACCGGGGGAAAGAAACCATTGAAAATTTGAGTTCCGAGGCAGGGCGTCTGGGCAGCTATTACCTTTTGCTGGACCATTGGCTGAATATGAAATGCTACGGGAAAAGCGTAGGGGATTACCTTGCAGGAAAAGGCTTCTGCCGGATAGCAGTATATGGCATGGGTAAGTTAGGGTGTCTGCTCTGCAATGAATTGCGGAACCATCCTGACGTCCAAGTTTCTTATGGGATGGACAAGGATGTTATTACAAAGAAGCGGAAAGGCGTGGAAGATTTATTGGCTGTAGATGCAGTTATCGTAACGCCTATCGTTTCCTTTGGGGCAATCAGGAAAAATTTAGAAAATAAATATAGCTGCCCGATTCTCTCCTTGGAAGATATTGTGTACCGGCTTTGAGAAATCAGGTAAGCGAGGCGTAAGATTGAAAATAGGAAGCAGAAATTTTTAGTGTGTTTTGTGCTTTGAGGGAAGCGGAGGGAATAGAGATAAACATGAAAACAGTCATAATGGCAGGCGGCCGTGGAACCCGGATTGCAGGGCTAAACCCTAAAGTACCAAAGCCAATGATACGAATGGAAGGGATGCCTATTTTAGAGCACCAGCTTTCGGTATTAAGGCGTCAGGGATTTACGGATGTAGTTTTGACGGTTGGCTACTTAGGGCAGAACATACAAGATTATTTTGGGGATGGAAGCAAAGTGTCGCCTGTTACAGGGCAGCCTTTCGGGGTTTCCATCCAGTATGTTGAGGAATATGAGCCTTTGGGCACAGCAGGAGCATTATATTATTTGAGGGATAAGTTAACAGAAGATTTCCTGCTCCTAAATGGCGACATTATTTTTGATGTTGACATACATAGGTTCTTGGCATACCACAAGAAAAAGGGAGGCATGGCGACTATTTTTACGCATCCCAACGACCATCCATATGACAGTGGGCTCATTTGTGCTGATGGCAATCAGCGTGTAACCAATTGGCTTAACAAGGAAGAACCCAGGATATGGTACAAAAACCGGGTAAACGCAGGGCTGCATATTCTGTCAGCAGATATTTTGAAAAAGCCTGTATTCCAAACATTGCATAAAGTAGATTTAGACCGGGATGTTTTAAAACCTCTTGTGGAAGGTGGGGAATTGGTAGCATATGATTCCCCAGAGTATGTGAAGGATATGGGAACGCCAGAACGTTTTTATGAAGTTTCCGAGGATATCCGGGCTTGCAGGGTAGCGGCGAAAAACCTTGCCATAAAGCAAAAGGCTGTTTTTTTGGATCGGGATGGGACATTGAATAAATATGTGGGTTTTTTGCGGGATATTGAGGAACTAGAACTTATGGAAGGTGCAGCAGAAGCTGTAAAAAGAATTAACCATAGCGGGTTTCTTGCGATTGTTGTGACGAATCAGCCAGTAGTTGCCCGTGGGGAGGTTACATTTGACAAGCTTGAAACAATCCATCAGAAATTAGAAACTTTGCTGGGGACAGAAGGGGCTTATCTGGATGCTATTTATTATTGCCCGCACCACCCAGATAAAGGGTACGAAGGGGAAGTGGCAGAATTGAAAATAGAGTGCTCCTGCCGGAAACCCAATCCCGGGATGCTACTGCAGGCTGCAAGGGATTATCATATCAACTTGTCAGAATCATGGATGATAGGCGATAGTGAGAGTGATATTGCGGCTGGGAGAAATGCTGGTTGCAGAACCTTGCGTTTGACGGATGCAAAGGGGGAGAAAGGGGATTTTGATACGTTATTAGAAGCTGTCCAAGCGATACAGGAGGGGTGGGTGGGCGGCACATCAGGAAACAGGAGATGTTTGTTATGAAAAGGATATGTGTCATTACAGACAATGAGTATTTATATGGGGAATTTCAAAAGATAATTGTAAATCCTGTATATGGGGCTTATCAGTTTGATTTTTATTATTCAGAAAAAAATAAAGGGTTCTGTGAAAAATATGGCATTGGAAAGAGATTTGCTCCAATTAATCTCAAGGAGATGGCAGATGCATTTTATTGCCAATATGATTTATTTCTGTCCCTGCATTGCAAACAATTATTCCCAGAGTACCTCGTGAACCATCACCGTTGTATCAACGTGCATCCAGGGCTCAATCCCTATAACAGAGGATGGTTTCCGCAAGTATTCAGTATCCTGAACAAAAAACCAGCTGGGGTGACAATCCATGAGATGGATGCAGAATTAGACCATGGGCCGATTATTTGTCAGGAAAGCATAGAAATTTATTCCTTTGACACTTCATGGAGCGTATACCAAAGGATATTAAAGAAAGAAATAGAATTGCTGACAGTATGTTTGGCGGATTTAATCGAAGGGAATTATGAAACAAGTGATATGCCTTCAGAAGGAAACGTGAACAGCCGGACAGATTTTGAAAGATTATGTCACATTGATATGGGACAGGAAACAACTTATGGAGAGGTGATAGATTTGCTGAGGGCTATGACATTTGACACATATGACAATGCATATTTTGTGGATTCTAAAGGGAATAAAATCTATGTCAGCGTTAATTTGAAAAGGGAAAACAGTCACAGAGGAAAATTTTTAGGGGGTGGGGGACACCCTTCATTGTAAAAAATATATTCAGCTTATCCAATGCTTTTGGATAAAAAAGGGCAGGAGGTTTTCATCAGCCGGAAGGCAAGCATATATGGTGCAGAAAACATTCGGATAGGAAACCATGTGAGGATTGATGAGCCGGGGGTTTCTTTAGGGGAAGGCAGCGCTGTCGGGGCAATGAGCTTGGTGAAGGAAAGTGTGGAGCCATGGACAGTTGCTGCTGGGATTCCGGCGAAGCCTATAAAACCAAGGGGCAAAAGGATTTTGGAATTGGAAAAAGAATTTATGGCAGAAGAAGTATGCAGGGTATCCTGCACTGTTTCAGATCCTTAAGCCGAACACTTAAGATTGCCTGCCCTATAGGGCTTTCATGTTGTTACTGCACATGGCGGGGGAAGGAATGGAGATAAGAATGGAAAAGAGAATCAATGTCACGCGGTCGCTGCTGCCGCCCTTTGAGGAGTACATAGAGGAAATCCGCCCCATGTGGGAAAGCCATTGGCTGACAAACATGGGGGAAAAGCACCAAAAACTGGAACGGGAACTATCAAAGTATTTCCAGGTTCCAAATGTTTCTCTGATGTCTAACGGCCATATGGCCTTGGAGCTTTCCCTGCAGGCCTTGGGGCTAAAACCGGGCGGGCAGGTGATTACCACACCATTTACCTTTGCGTCTACCACCCATGCCATTGTGAGGAATAACCTTGAGCCAGTGTTCTGTGACATCAGCCCAGCAGATTTTACTATGGACACGGCAAAGCTTGAGGAGCTGGTAACGGATAAGACAGTGGCAATCCTGCCGGTGCATGTGTATGGGAATATATGTAATGTAGAGGAAATTAGCAGGATTGCGGCAAAATATGGCTTAAAGGTCATCTACGATGCTGCCCATGCATTTGGGGAAACTTACCGGGGCGTGGGCATTGGGAACTTTGGGGATGCATCCATGTTCAGCTTCCATGCTACAAAGGTATTCCATACCATAGAAGGCGGTGCTGTCTGCTATGGGGACGCGGACTTTGGCCTGAAGCTGTACCGCCTTAAAAACTTTGGAATCCGGAATGAGGAAGTAGTAGACGGTGTTGGGGCAAATGCCAAAATGAATGAATTTCAGGCAGCTATGGGGCTTTGCAACCTCCGCCATGTGGAGAAAGAAATAGAAAAGCGCAGGCAGGTGGCAGAATATTACAGGGAACGGCTTCACGGGGTGGATGGCTTAAGGCTGAACCTGAGGCAGGAGGGTGTAACGTCAAATTATGCATATTTCCCCATTATCGTGGAAAAAGAAAAATTTGGCGTTTCCCGGGATGAGGTTTGCCAAAAACTCAGGGAACATGGGGTTTATGCCAGAAAGTATTTTTACCCGTTGACAAATGGCTTTGCATGTTATAAGGGCAGGTTTGATGCGGGGATGACGCCGATAGCATGGAAGATTTCACAACAGGTACTGACGCTTCCATTGTATGGGGAGCTTGGGGAACCGGAATTGAGTCAAATTTGCAGCATCATCCTTGGGTTAAAGAAATAGCAGGAAATCAATATTTCACAGAGAAGCAGCCTAAACCGCATCGGAATGTATACATGGATGTGTAAGGAAAAAATAAAGATAGGATAGAACAGATATGAAAGTAATTATTCTGGCAGGCGGCCTGCCCAGCACATTAATTGAAGAAGATGAAAAAATGCCAAAGCCCATGGCAGAAGTCGGAGGGCGTCCCCTCCTTTGGCACATCATGAAGCAGTATTCCCATTATGGCTGCCATGACTTCATCCTCTGCACGGGATACAAAGGGGAAGTAATCAAGGATTACTTTATGAATTTCTATATCTACCAGTCCGACATTACCGTGGACTTGCAGACCAACCATGTAGAAATCCACAAAAAGCAAACCGAGGACTGGCGGGTATCCATCCTGGACACCGGCCTGAATTCCTCTGTGATCCAACGCCTTTATATGGTAAAGGATTATATTGGGCAAGAACCTGTGCTGGCTGCTTACGGCGACTGCCTTTCGGACATCAATATCAGGGAGCTGGTGGAACAGCATAATTCTTCCGATTCCATTGCCACTTTTGCAGTGGCCCACCCAGCCGGACGGAATGAAATCCTTTCCCTAAATGAGGATGGGACTTATGAGGGCATAAAGGCTGCAGGGAACAACGAGGATGCATGGGTAAATGCCTGCAGCATGGTACTGGAACCGGAAGCATTCCAGTATTTTGCCCCGGATTTTCCCAGCACAGCCCAAAACATAATGGAACGGCTGGCGCAGGAACAGACAGTACAGACTTACCGCCATCCGGGATTTTGGTCCCCGGTGGAAACCATCCGGGACAAGCGCTGGCTGGAATCCCTATGGAACCAAGGCTGTGCGCCATGGAAGGTGTGGGGGGATTGAGGGGGCGTTTCAGGCAGGTTCTGGGGAAATGCATATTTTAGGAGGTTCCAAAACAATTATGCTGGATTTTTTTAAAGGCAAAACAATATTAATTACAGGCCATACAGGCTTTAAAGGGAGCTGGCTTAGCGTCATGCTTGAAATGGCAGGGGCAAATGTGGTGGGTTACGCTTTGCAGCCGCCCCAGGGGGAAAACCTGTTTGGATTATCCCATGCAGGAAAAGATATGGTTTCTGTGGAAGGCGACGTGCGGGATTACCATGGGCTGAAGGCAGTGTTTGGGAAATACCGCCCGGAGCTGGTAATCCATATGGCTGCCCAGCCCATTGTCCGGGAAAGCTATGAAAACCCCCTTTATACATATGAGACCAATGTGATGGGGACGGTAAACGTATTGGAATGCGTCCGGGGAACCCCCGGGGCAGCCTCCGTCCTGAATGTCACCACAGATAAAGTATATGAAAACAGGGAATGGGTTTGGGGCTACCGGGAAACAGACCCCTTAGACGGCTACGATCCCTATTCTAACAGCAAATCCTGCTCGGAACTGGCAACCCACAGCTACAAGAAATCCTTTTTGGATGAAAAGCAGGTTCCGGTGTCCACGGCGAGGGCAGGGAATGTCATTGGGGGCGGGGACTTTGCAAAGGACAGGATTATCCCGGACTGTGTGCGCGCCGCTGTGTCCCGCAAGCCAATCCTGGTGCGGAACCCGGCTTCCATACGCCCTTTCCAGCATGTGCTGGAGCCCTTGAAGGCATACCTGATGATTCTGGAACAGCAAATGCAGGATCCGGGAAAGCAGGGGTATTACAATGTAGGCCCCGGCGAGGAAGGCTGTGTGTCTGCGGGCAGGCTGGCGGAACTGTTCTGCCAGTATTGGCAGGATGGGGCCTCATGGGAAGATGGTTCCGGCGGAAGTTCCGGGGAACCCCATGAAGCTTCCTTCCTGAAGCTGGACTGTTCCAGCATTAAAGGGCGGATTGGCTGGCAGCCCAGTTGGGAAATCGGGCAGGCCGTGGAGAAAACCGTGGACTGGTTCCGGGTGTACCAGGGCCATGGGGATCTCAGGGCCTGCATGGAAAGGCAGATAAGGGAATTTCTTGCGGAGGAGCCTGAGTAATGAAAGTAGTAATTTTAGCAGGCGGGAAGGGCACAAGGATCAGCGAGGAGTCCAGGCGCCGCCCCAAGCCAATGGTAGAAATTGGCGGGAAGCCAATTTTATGGCATATCATGAAGCAGTATGCTTCCTTTGGCTTTCAGGAATTTATCATATGCTGCGGCTATAAAGGCCATATGATAAAAGAATATTTTGTCAATTATTACCGGCACAACAGCCAGACAGAAATCCATCTGCAGGACCAGGAGGAACGCATTCTGATAAAGAGCAGGGAGCCGTGGAAGGTGACGCTTGTAAATACAGGGTTGGAAACCCTTACGGCAGGGCGGATTCTAAAGGTGCGGGAGTATATTGGCCAGGAGCCTTTTTTGCTTACTTATGGGGACGGCGTTTCCAATGTGGATATCCCAAAGCTTCTGGAATTCCACAAGGCCCATAAAAAGACGGTTACGATTTCCACTACCCAGCCAGAGGGGCGGTTCGGCGCGCTGTGCCTGGACGGGCAGGAGGAGTGCGTCACCGGGTTCCGGGAAAAGGCAAGGGAGGACCAGTCATGGGTCAACATAGGCTTCATGGCAATGGAGCCTTCTGTTTATGGGTATTTGGGGGACGGCAGCGAAATGCTGGAACGCGGCCCGTTTGAACGGCTTGCAGCCAAAGGGGAAATGGCGGCTTACAAGCACAAAGGGTTCTGGTCGCCCATGGACAATATGCACGACAGGGAATATCTGGAAATGCTGTGGCAGTCAGGAAAGGCCCCTTGGAAAGCTGGCACATAGGCGGAACCATATGTTGCCGCAGATTTAAAATACAGAAAATGGAGCAGGAGGCAGGCAATGTTTGAAAATAAGACAGAAGGGCAGGCAAGGGAGGAAATCCTTGCTTTTGTAGAAGAATATTACGAAAAATTCCATCAGGATAAGCAAAACTGGCAGGAGGGCCAGCGGATTTCTTATGCATCAAGGGTGTACGGGCAGGAGGAACTGCGGAATTTGGTGGACAGCTCCTTAGAATTCTGGCTGACTTCCGGCCGCTATACAGAACAGTTTGAAAGGGAATTTGCCGCATACATTGGGGCGCCCTACTGTTCCCTTGTAAATTCCGGTTCTTCTGCAAACTTATTGGCATTTATGGCCCTTACTTCGCCTTTGCTGGGGGAACGGCAGATTCGGCGGGGGGATGAAGTAATTACAGTTGCAGCAGGGTTTCCCACGACGGTTGCCCCCTGCATCCAGTATGGCGCAGTCCCGGTATTTGTGGATATGGCAATTCCACAGTATAATCTTGATGTGGGCCAGTTAGAGCAGGCTCTGTCGGAAAAGACGAAGGCAGTCATGGTTGCCCATACCCTTGGGAACCCCTTTGACCTGAAAGCAGTGCGGGAGTTCTGCAGCCGCCATGGGCTGTGGCTGGTGGAGGACAACTGCGACGCTTTGGGCAGCGAGTATTTTATAGACGGGGCATGGAAAAAGACGGGCAGCATCGGCGATATAGGGACCAGCAGTTTTTACCCGCCCCACCATATGACGATGGGGGAAGGGGGAGCAGTCTATACCAGCAGCCCGCTGCTCCACAAAATCATCCGTTCCCTGCGGGACTGGGGCAGGGACTGTATGTGCCCCTCTGGGACAGATAACCTTTGCGGGCACCGTTTTGACAGGCAGTATGGGGAGCTGCCGGCAGGATATGACCATAAATATGTGTATTCCCATTTTGGGTATAACCTGAAAGCTACAGATATGCAGGCGGCTGTCGGCTGCGCCCAGTTAGGAAGGCTGCCGGAATTTACGAAGCGCAGGAGGGAAAATTTTGCCCGCCTAAAAGAAAAGCTTGCCGGGACAGAAAGCCGTTTCATCCTTCCGGAGCCATGCCCGGATTCTAACCCTTCGTGGTTTGGATTTTTAATCACCTGCAGGGATGGGGTGGATAAAAATAAATTGGTGGGGTATCTGGAAGGCCATGGCATCCAGACGAGGATGCTGTTTTCCGGCAATCTGGTAAAGCAGCCCTGTTTTGACGGGATGCGCAGCAAGCAGGAGGGTTACCGTGTTGCAGGCTCCCTGAAGGCAACGGATTTGATTATGGAAAAGAGTTTTTGGGTAGGCCTTTATCCTGGCATGAAGCCTGAAATGATAGATTATATGGCGGAGAAACTGTGCAGTTACCAGGAGATGGGATAGGGATGTTCCGCACAGGCCCTAGATCTGCAGGAGCCTGTGCAGAATCCTTTTTTGTGTTACAGGTTATTAAATACAACCGTTTCTTTTTCCAATTCTTCCACTACTTCTTTGTTAATGCCCATGCGCTGGGTAATATCCTCCATGTCACTTGCGAGGTTTTTGTTATTCCCGGCTACATCTGCAATGCCATTGGCGCTTTCGTCAATGGCTTTTGTGATTGTGCGGATAGAATCTGCAATTCCGGACATGGAATATTTTAAGTGCTCTGTCTGGCCGGAAAATTGTGCCATTGTATGGCGGATATAAGCGGCGTCCTCCTTGTATTGGGTTCCTGACTGTACAAATGTCTGGAATTCCGTCAGCACAGAATCGTTCATATAATCAATAAGCTGCTGTGCATTTTTTGTCAGGTTCGATACGGCTGAGGTGACAACGCTGTTGATTTCCTGAATCCGGTTGGCGGTTTCCTGGCTGGAATTGGCAAGGTCGCGTACCTCCCGGGCAACTACGGCAAAGCCTTTGCCTGCATTACCGGCATTGGTGGCTTCTACAGAAGCATTTAAGGCAATGAGCTGGGTCTGCTGGGCAATGGATAAGATTCCGCTGGTGAGGGACTGGATCTGGTCTACGCTTTTGCTCTGTTCTATCGCATGGTTGAGGGAACGCAGGATTTCTTCTGCTTTAGCCCCGGTAACGGCCACGCTGTTTTGGGCAGATTTCTGCATAGCGTCGGCACGGGCGTCCATATGGGCAGTATATGCCGTAAGGGCGCTGCACTCTTTTGCCATAGTGTGGACGTCTGTCCGGACGGTTTCCGCATTGTCGTTAATAGAGGACACGTTGCTTGCCACTTCCTGGAAGGTTGCTGAGAGCTCCTCGGCAAGGGCGGACAGGCTGGCGGCGCTGCCTTTGGAATCCTGGGTTTTCTGCAGCACTTCGCTAGTCATGTGGTTAATGCGGCCGGAGCTGTCCTGTATGGTATTTAAAATGTTTTTAATCGGGAGCACGACGTAATTGCTGATTAGCTTTAAGTCTGTAAACACCAGCAGGGCGCATGCAATGGCTGCAGCGCAGCCTACGGCCAGGGAAATAAGGTATACCGTGGAAAGGTGCGCCCTTGCTTTCTGGGTCTGCCCGCTGATGGCGGCATCCAGGGCGTCAATATCCGCTTCCATGGCAGCGGCGTAGGCAGCCACGTCGCCATTGGCCAGGGCATAGGCGTCTGTGGTTTTGTGGCGGGCGCTGGCGCAGACCAGATGTACCAGCGCATGTTTAAAGGAATCGTAATCAGACAGGAGCAATTCATACTGCTCCTGTTCTTCCGGCCTTACATGGCGTTGGTAAGAAGCGGCCATTTCGTCCAGAAGGGCTTCTTTTTCTTTGATTTGCTGTACAAGGGTAATCATGGTGTTATAATCTGTGGCAACAATATGGCTCAGGGCCATTTTATGTATCTCCATGGAGGACTGGCAGAGCTCTGCAAGCTGGCTCTTGCCGTCCATATAATTATCCGCGATTGTGGAAGCGCTGGCATTTACATTACGGATATTCAGGATGGAAAGGATATTTGACAGAAGCGCCACAATGCCCAGAAGGGCAATCGGCAGGATTAAACGGTATTTTAAACTGATTTTCTTTATCATAACTGGTTGCTCCTTTGAAGTTTTGCAGGGCGGTGCGCCCATACAGGGTGGGCAGGCATACCCTGGGCCTTTTGCCCTAGAGCGTGTCTGAAAAATGTGGGAATGAATTTTCAGACACGCTCTAAGGTGCGGTAATCCCTTCTGCCATTGTGTCAAGCAGTTCCTGAAGGCTTGCCCCGGAAGGGTTCCCAGCTAAAATTTCAGCAGTAAATGTGGTGACTGGTTCCCAGAAATTGCTCCCAATGCGCTGGGGGGAAGAAAATTCTGACTGCTCCAGCAAGGCGGATATAGCAGGGGATCCCTGCACTTCCTCAGAGGAAGCGGCGTTGATGTTGGAAGGTCCTTGCCCCCTCAGGCGGAAACGGAGCTTCTGGTTTTCCTCTTTTGCAATCCATTCAGCCAGTTTTGCGGCCCATTCCCGGTGCTTGGAGTAAGCGTTGACCCCTATCAGCTTATAGCCGGAAAAAGAAGCCATCTGTACCTGCTGTCCGGCACATGTATAAGTGGGGAGCTTTGCCGCGCCGAAATCATTGCCCCATGCTTCTTCTACGGCAACGGAATTCCATACGCCGTTAACACCGGCAATAATGGAACCGTTTTTGACGCCTTCTAAAAATCCGGCGTCGTCGGTACTGGTAAAGCCAGGGTTTCCGGCTATGCCTACCATGGCCTGGGCTACGTCGGTTCCCTTGATTGCCCCGTCTGTACTGTTCCATGTGCAGTAATTGGTAATCCCGTCATCGTTAAGGCCTACTGTAAGCCCGGTGTTCCCGAACAGGGAATAAACATACCATCCCGAGGACCATTCCATAGAAACTTTTTTGCCATGGCTGGCGGCTATGGCAAGCATCTGGTCTAACGATTTGATGTCTTCTTCGGAAAAATATGCTTTATTGTAATAGAGGAAATATCCATTGTCCGCCGTCAGGGGCAGGGCATATAAAGTATCATTTACAGAAGCCGCAAGGACGGCTTCCGGCAGGTTGGCCTTTTTGATATCTTCTGCGTGTTCTACCGGTTCCAGCGCGCCGGCTGCCACCAGCGAGTTTAACTGGTCGTCTGCAAAAGCGAATACATCTGCGCCTTTTTCCAAATCTCCCAGCAATACGTCCATGCATGTGCTTTCGCTCTGTGGCATATAAGTAATTTCAAATTCTGCCTGCCCATGGTATTCTGCCTGAAATTCTTCCAGGATCTGGCTGAGCAGCCCTTCATCTTCTTCTCCGCCCCAGACTGTCAGGCTGACGGTTTCCGGTTCCTCTGTCTGCGGTTTTTCTGCGGGGGCAGTTTTTTTCCCCTGGCATCCTGATAAGATGGCTGCCAGCAATAAAGCCGGAAGCCATAAGCTGTGTTTTCGTTTCATGGCTCTCTCTCCATATAAATCTAGTATTTTGCTATCTATCATACCATTTTTTTGCCATATTTGCAATTAGTGCGCTGGCTTTTACAGGTTCGGGAGGGGGAGGGCTTGTAATTTTAAGAAATCTTAATAAATTTCCCTTCTTTCATTTAATAATCGCCTGATATAATAAACAAAATTTATCAGGTCAAGCCTAGTACAGCGAATAATAAGTAACTGGCACGTTGGCTTGTCTGATTTTTCATCTGCGGCGTTGCCGGCAATCGACGTAGCCACCGCTACGCCTCATTCCTCCGCCTTGCATATGAAACAATCATCCTGCGCCAATGTATCAGAAACTTATTATTCGCTGTATTAGAGGATATCGCTCCGGCTTCTTGCTATTTTGCTTTATGCAACGTATAATATCAGGAGATAAAGGAAAGCGAGGCATAAAAATGAAAAGTATTCTGGTCTGTGACGACGACAAGGAAATTGTAGACGCAATAGAAATTTATTTACAGCAGGAGGGCTACCGCATACTGAAAGCCTACGACGGCGAGCAGGCACTGCAGGTATTGAAGGAAAACGAAGTCCATCTTCTGATTATTGACGTGATGATGCCCAGGCTGGACGGAATCCGGGCTACGCTGAAAATCCGGGAGGACAGCAGCATACCTATTATTATCCTGTCAGCGAAATCCGAAGATGCGGACAAGATTCTGGGGCTGAATATCGGTGCGGACGATTATGTGACAAAGCCGTTTAACCCGCTGGAGCTGGTGGCGCGGGTGAAATCCCAGCTTAGGCGCTATACCCAGCTTGGCAATGCGGCGGAGAACAACCGGCGGGTCTACCAGGTTGGCGGGCTGGTCATTAACGATGATTTGAAGGAAGTGCTTGTGGACGACGAGCCGGTGAAGCTTACGCCTATTGAGTACAATATCCTGCTGCTTTTGGTGAAAAACCAGGGCAAGGTTTTTTCTATTAACCAGATTTATGAGAGCATCTGGAATGAAGACGCCATTGGCGCAGATAATACCGTGGCTGTACATATCCGCCATATCCGGGAAAAAATAGAAATAAACCCAAGGGAACCAAGGTATCTGAAAGTAGTCTGGGGTGTGGGCTACAAAATTGAGAAGTCAAAATAATTAGTAAGGAAATGAAAGTGGTGGTGAAGTGGCAAAAGTTCGGTATTCTGCCGGCCTAAAGGCAACTGCGGTGGTAGCCCAGCAAATTTTTTCCGTGGTTTTAGTGCTGTGCATGATTGTGTTGGCAGTGCTGTTCCAAAAGGATATTTTAGATTTTGGGAATATGAAGGACAAGTCTTTTGAAGGATCCGGCTATTTTTCCGCCAAGTTCCAGGAGGCAGCGGATGAAGTCCTGAATTTTACCGATTTGCGCAAGAAGTTTGAAACGGACGGCAGCTATGACAGTGAAAAAGAAGTGGATATCTGGGAATACCGCAATAACCGGGAGGTTGCCATAGAGGGTCCCCAGAGAAAAGAAGAAGCTGCGCTCTGTTATACATTGGGTGACCTGTCGGAGTGGTCCAGAAGTTACAGCAACGCCAATTATGAATTTGTTTCTTCTTTTTCCTTAGACCACGGCATCCAGCAGAAACGGGACATTTACCGGAATGGGAATTCTGTGCTGAGCGAGGAGAAACATATTTCCAGCCTGGATGAAATGACGGAAGAACTGCAGGGGATTATCGTGGAACATGTGGAGCATTGCTATGGGGGGTCTTATAGTATTTCTGGAAAAAGCTGGGGGACGGAACATGTGGATGATCCGGCAGGGGCTGGAACTTATGGGCAGCCGGGAGCAGAGGTGCAGGAAGGCATGGAAGCCAGCCAGTTAAAGCTTGCTGCTGCCATCCAGGAAGACACAGGCACAGCGGCGGCAGAGGGCGAGGGGATAAGCCAGGACGCAAATGAAGCGGCGTCAGAGGAGGATAGCCCTGGGGAAGATTCCCTCAGCATAAAGGAAATTGTAAAAAAAGTCATCAATGGGAAGCTTTATGACTTAAAAGAGGAGGAACTGGTCCTGCTTTTAAGGAGCATGGATCTGGCTGAAGCGAATAACACCGTATACTATGATTTTATTGACGAAGACTATCTCCCAATTGGGGGAATGGGAATTTGGGATGGTTTCATGACAGGGAAATATTCCATGGAACAGATGCAGGACGCGTATGCGGCGCTGGAGTATACCCTTGCCAACATTGGGGTTGAGATTAACCAGTATAAGCGGTGCCTGAATTTATATAACCTGACGGAACAGGGAAGCAATGTCTATTATTGGGTAAGCCGCGGGGATGAGGAAGCTATTTATACCAATATTAAGGAACCAGTGGAAACTGCGTTTCAAAAGTTCGAGGAGAAAAAGGGGAAATACCTGTTTTATCAGGAGCGGGAAATCCGCTTTGAAACAAATGTAAAGGACATGGAAGACGTATTTTACAACAGGCTGGAGCCGAGGTACGGCGGGAAAGGGAGCGTATTTTTCATTTGCGTGGACACGGAATTTCCCAATGAGGATGAATTTTCGCAGGCCAAAAGGGAATATGCCAACATGCGCCCATGGATTTTTTTCAGCATAGCAGGCCTTGCCATCAGCTTCAGCATTTGCTTAGTCTGCCTGATTTACTTAAGCATGGCGGCTGGCAGGCGGGAAGGGGAGGAACAGGTTTATTTAAACTTGTTTGACCGGCTGCCTACGGAATTTTTGTACTTGATGGCAGTGGTGGAAGGGATTATCTGTTTCCTGCTGGTAGGGGAAGTGTTTTACCGGTTTGGGAGCGAGGAACTGGCAGGGCTTTTGATTATGTCCGGGGTGCTGGCATTTTTCAGCATGGCGTTTTTATCTATTTTTTACCTGAGCTTTGTGCGGAGGATCCGTGCGGGGGTACTGTGGAGCCAGAGCATCCTGCATTGGTTTGTGAAAGGGATTGGCATGTTGTTCACCCAGCGGAAATCATCTACAAAAATGTTAATTTGGTTTGGGCTGCATTTATTGGCATGTTTCCTGCTGCTGTCCAGGATGCTGGCGAATTATTACGGCGGAAGTGAGCTGTTCTGGGGGACGGCATGTTTTCTGCTGCTCTGCTGCGTGGAAGCGGTGCTGATTATCCGGGAAGGCGTCCAGCGCAATAAGGTGTTGGAAGGGATTGGGAAAATTTCCAGCGGCGATTTGGAATACAAAATTGCAGTGGAAGAACTGAACGGGGACAACCGACGGCTGGCAGAAGCAGTAAACACCATCGGGGACGGGCTGTTCCATGCGGTGGATGACAGCATGAGGAACGAGCATTTAAAGACGGACCTGATTACCAATGTATCCCATGACATTAAGACGCCGTTAACCTCTATTATCAATTATGTGGACCTGCTGAAACGGGAAGAACTGCCCAATGAGCGGATCCAGGCTTATATCTCCGTGCTGGATACCAAATCCCAAAGGCTGAAACAGCTTACGGAGGATTTAGTAGAAGCTTCTAAGGTGAGTTCCGGGAATATTAAGCTGGAGATGGAACGGATTAATCTGGTAGAACTTGTGTACCAGACAGGTGGGGAGTTCAATGAGAAATTTGAAGCCCGCAGCCTTACCGTGGTAACGAAGCTCCCCCGGGAACCGGTGGTGATATTAGCGGACGGCAGGCGCATTTGGCGGGTGCTGGAGAACCTTTATAATAACGTGGCGAAATATGCCATGGAGCATACCCGGGTGTATGTGGATTTGGAAGCGGATGGGGAAAAGGTGTGCTTTTCCATTAAAAATATTTCCGAAAACCCCTTGAACATCCAGGCGGATGAACTGACGGAGCGGTTTATCCGGGGGGATATTTCAAGGAGCACCGAGGGCAGCGGGCTGGGGCTTTCCATTGCCAAAAGCATCACTACCCTGATGGGGGGCGAATTTGAGATTTACCTTGACGGGGATTTGTTTAAGGCTATGGTGACCTTCCAGCAGCAGCCGGAACAGCGTATGCTCCCCATGGCGGAGGATGTGGAAATGTAGTTACTGTGGGCAGCAAGACCTTTTGGCACTACCATATCGGCTATTATAAAAAATGGGGAACTCAAAAAATTTTATATTGCAGTTCTGAAAAAAAAGCCCTATAATAAGGTTATGTTTGGCGGGGGCAGCCGGGGCTGCCTCCGTTTCCACAATCTTTATCTGCAAAAGCCATGGATTACACTTAATTAATACACCATCTCAACATTATTTCAGGAGGAAACCACATGATAACATTACACAATGGCGGTGTTTACCTGTTAAACGGCACATCATTCATTGATGACGGCCATCAGGCAGCCGCAGCCATTCAGGCAGAAACAGGCGTATCCATAACAAAAGAAGAAGCGGCTAAGAATACCATTGCCTATGGGATTTTAGAAAGCCACAACACTTCCGGCGCAATGGATAAGCTGAAACTGAAATTTGATAAACTTACGTCCCACGACATAACATTTGTAGGAATCATCCAGACGGCAAGGGCTTCCGGGCTGGAAAAATTCCCGGTGCCCTATGTGCTGACGAACTGCCACAATTCCCTGTGCGCAGTAGGCGGGACCATCAATGAGGACGACCACATGTTTGGGCTAAGCTGTGCCAAGAAATATGGCGGTGTCTATGTGCCCCCCCATCAGGCGGTTATCCACCAGTATGCAAGGGAGATGCTTGCCGGCGGCGGCAGGATGATTTTGGGCTCGGATTCCCATACCAGATACGGCGCGCTTGGCACCATGGCTATGGGCGAAGGAGGGCCGGAACTGGTGAAACAGCTTCTGGGCAAGACGTATGACATTAATATGCCGGGGGTAGTGGCAGTTTATTTAAGCGGAAAGCCCCAGAAGGGCGTAGGGCCTCAGGACGTAGCCCTTGCTATTATTGGGGAAGTTTTTGCCAACGGCTATGTAAACAATAAGGTGATGGAATTTGTAGGGCCTGGGGTATCTGCCTTAAGCGCGGATTTCAGAATTGGCATTGATGTTATGACAACGGAAACCACCTGCCTGTCCTCCATCTGGCAGACCGATGGGACCATCCGGGAATTTTATCAGGTGCATGGAAGGCCGGAGGATTACAAAGAGCTGAACCCGGGGAAAGTGGCATATTACGACGGGCTGATTGAGGTGGACTTAAGCAAGGCCAAACCAATGATTGCCATGCCGTTCCATCCCAGCAATACGTATACCATTGAGGAATTGAATGCGAACCTGCTGGATATTTTAGACGACTGCGAGAAAAAAGCGCAGGTAAGCTTAGACGGCGCCGTAGACTTCACGCTGAAGGATAAGGTGAGGAACGGGAAGCTTTATGTAGACCAGGGGATTATTGCAGGCTGCGCCGGGGGCGGATTTGAAAATATCAGTGCGGCGGCGGACATTATGGAAGGGGCCAGCATTGGTTCGGATGAATTTACCTTAAGCATTTATCCAGCCAGTATGCCTATCTATATGGAACTGATGAAGACAGGGGCGGCAGAAACCCTGATGGAAACAGGGGCAATTTTAAAGACAGCCTTTTGCGGGCCGTGCTTTGGCGCAGGGGACACCCCGGGAAATAACGGGTTCTCCATCCGCCATTCCACACGGAATTTCCCCAACCGGGAGGGGAGCAAGCTGCAAAGCGGGCAGATTGCTTCTGTGGCGTTAATGGATGCACGTTCCATTGCAGCGACGGCGGCAAATAAAGGGTATCTGACTGCGGCTACCGACGTGGACGTATACTACACCAACCCGAAATACCATTTTGACAGCAGGATTTATGCAAACCGCGTTTTTGACAGCAAGGGGGTGGCAGACCCGTCCCAGGAGATCAAGTTTGGCCCCAATATCAAGGACTGGCCGGCTATGAGCCCGCTGCCAGAGAACATGGTGCTGAAAGTGGTATCTGAAATCCATGACCCGGTAACGACTACGGATGAGCTGATCCCTTCCGGGGAAACTTCTTCGTACCGTTCGAACCCGCTGGGGCTTGCAGAATTTACCCTGTCAAGGAAGGACCCGGCATACGTAGGCCGTGCCAAAGAAATCCAGAAAGCCCAGAAGGCCGTGGAGGAAGGGACATGCCCCCTGGATGTGGTGGAAGAATTAAAGCCCGTCATGGCAGCAGTTAACGCAGCTTTCCCGGAGAAAAAATTTGGGGAGCAGAACGGGCCGGGCACCCTTGGGTTCGGCAGCACTATTTTTGCCGTGAAGCCAGGGGACGGCTCCGCCCGGGAACAGGCGGCTTCCTGCCAGAAGGTGCTGGGAGGCTGGGCAAATATTGCCAATGAGTATGCGACCAAGCGTTACCGCTCCAATCTGATTAACTGGGGGATGCTCCCATTCCTGATCCCGGAAGGGGAACTGCCCTTTGCCAATGGGGATTACCTTTTCATCCCTGACATACGTAAGGCAGTGGAGGGGAAGGAAGCCCAGATTCCGGCCTATGTGGTGAAGGATGGGGCGATGAAGGAATTTACCCTTGGGATGGGGGAACTCACAGAGGATGAGCGCACCATTATCTTAAAGGGATGCCTGATTAATTATTATAAAGGTTAATATGCCAAAGGGTGCATGGGAACCTGCCCCTCCATGGGCAGCCCTGCGCCGGGTGGCGCTTATCTGGGGGCCTGCCTTCTGCCAGGGGCATGTCTTTGGCACGCTTTAGTACTAGGAAAAGAGGAAATGTTATTTTGGAAGAACAGGGTAAGAAAGCAAATGGGAAAACAAACTGGAACATCAGGCCTTATCTGGCAATGGGGCTGACGTCCTTTCTGGTAGTTGCAGCCAGCATATTATTTTTCTTTCTGGTATACCGCTATAACGGCGTGACGCAGCTTATGGATAAGATGTCGGTGATCCTGCAGCCGATTAGCATTGGCTTGGTGCTTGCCTATCTGGTGACGCCCATTGTGAACTTTGAGGAGCGTTACTTGCTGCCCTTTGTGCAGGCGAGGATGAAAAACCAGAGGAAAAGCAAGCGGCTGGTGCGTGGCTTAAGCGTGGCGGGGGCTTTGCTGTTTGTGGCGGTGATTATCGGCATTTTGCTGCAAATGGTTATTCCGGAACTGTACCGGAGCATTGATGGGATGATAGGGACCCTTCCTAAGCAGGTCAACAGCTTTATGGACTGGCTCAATGATTATGTGAGCTCAGACAGCAATATTTCCGGTTATTTGGAAACGGCTTTGACGAAAGGGACGGAAATTTTTGAGGACTGGGCACAGACGGAATTCCTGCCCCAGACCAAAAACATTATTGCAGGGCTTACCACAGGGGTGATTACAGCCGTAAAGCTGTTTTTTAATGTGATTGTGGGCATTATTGTTTCTGTCTATGTGCTGATGAGCAAGGAAGCCTTCATTGGGCAGAGCAAGAAGGTTGTGTACGCTGTTTTTTCCGGTAAACAGGCCAATGTCATTATCCATACGGTGCACAAGAGCAATGAAATTTTCGGTGGGTTCATTTCCGGGAAAATTCTGGATTCCCTGATTATCGGCATCCTTTGCTTTATCTGCCTATATCTGATGAAAATGCCATATACGGTTCTTGTCAGCGTGATTGTAGGGGTAACGAATGTCATTCCGTTTTTCGGCCCTTACCTGGGGGCGGTGCCAAGCGCCATCCTGATTATGCTGGCGAACCCCATTATGGGGCTGTACTTTATCATCTTTATCTTAGTACTGCAGCAGATTGACGGAAATATTATCGGCCCGAAAATCCTTGGGGATTCCACAGGCCTTTCATCCTTCTGGGTTATCTTTGCAATCCTGACGTTTGGCGGGATTTTAGGCATCCCGGGAATGATTATCGGGGTTCCGGTATTTGCAGTGTTCTTCTACATTATGAAAAAAATGCTGGGCTATATCCTGAAACGCAAGCAGCTCCCAAGGGATACCAGAAGCTACATTAATGTAATGAAGCTGGATCTCGAAACCAATACGCTGGTCTGCGAAGTGAAAAAAGAACCAGATCAAAAAAGAAAAACGGGGCAGGACAGCGGGACAACAGGAAAAAAGGGGAAATCCAAAACAAAATAACGGGGAACAGGACTGACAAATATTCCGCAGATGCTACCCTAAGGGGGGACAGTATCTGCGGATTTTTTAAAATTCTTTTTGGCGAATCTTTTATACTTTTTGACATTTACAGGTGAAATATGGTAGACTATAGGGTACAGGCTGATAATTAGGAGTTTTATACCTTTCTATAAATTTGAGGTGAAACGGTTGGATAAATATGAATATAAACTGAAGCTGGAACAATTAAAAAATCTAGTGGAGGAGAAAGATTATAAAACGGCGGCAGAGATTGCAGATACCATTAATTGGAGAAAAGTAAAAAGTTCGTCAACCCTTTGCATGGTTGGTGAAATTTATGATAGGAACAAACAGTATGAAAACAGCCGTGATATCCTTCTGATGGCTTATGACAGGGCGACCGTGGGGCGCAACATTATTTACCGGCTTGCATTGGTTTCCCTGAAAATGGGCAGGTTAGAGGAGGCGAAGGAATATTACGATGAATTTTTGGAAATTGCGCCGTATGATAATTTAAAGTACGTGCTCCGTTACCAGATAGCCAAGATAGAGGGGGCGTCCCTCGAAGAACAGATTGCCATATTGGAGGAATTTAAAAGCAGGGAATATATGGAGGAATGGGCGTTTGAACTTGCTTACCTTTACCACCGTTCCGGGAATGGCGGGAAATGCGTGGAAGTCTGTGACGAATTGGTGCTTTGGTTCGGAGATGGGAAATATGTGGAGAAGGCATTGGAGCTGAAAATGCTCTACCAGCCTTTAAATAAGGAACAGGAAGAAAAATACCGGGAGTTTAAGACACATCAGGACGGGGGGCTGGAGGTCCAGCCTGCAGAGCTGATGGAATCCGGGAAAATTATACAAGACACTGTGCGGATCCCGGACCTTACCGCATCTTCCGGGCGTTTCAATACGCTGAACCTGCAGGAAGAACTGGCGAAAGGGATGCAGCAGATTATGGAAGCTGACACGAAGGAAACTTTATCAGACACAATGGATAACATTAAGAAAATTGTGGATGAAATCCCTTACCTAAAAGTGCCGCAGGAGGAAGGGGAGGGGAAGGCAGAGGAAGAACGGTATGGGCACATTGAAACAGATGAGGAAATTGATGATTCCCTGGAAACGGATTTCCAGGAATTGCTGGCAGAAGATTGGGATGGACAAATCAGTTTTGCCGTCCCTGGCGGGGATTGGTGGGAACCTCAGGTAAACGGCCAGATAAGGATTGAGGAGGTCCTGGCAGAGTGGGAGAAAACAAAACATGCTGCAGAAGCTGCGATGGCGGTGGCGCAGCAGCGGAAATTAGAATCTGCCAAGGCAAGGGCGCTTCAGGAAGCGGAGGAGCTGATGGAACGCCTGAACCAGATTATCCCCAAATTAAATGCCGGGATTACGCCCCAGGAACTGCTGGCAGAACGTTACCTGCAAAATGCCCAGCTTGAAGGGGCATATGCAGGGGAGTTTTCCCCGGAAGATGCTGGAATGGAAGATATGGGGGGCGGCATGGGGGCGCAGGCAGATGGTATGCCGGGAATGCCAGCGGGGATAGACCCGGCAACAGGAATGCCGCTGGAAGGCATGGTAGAAATGCCGGAAGTGCCAGCGGGGATAGACCCGGCAACAGGAATGCCGTTGGAAGGCATGGCAGGAATGGAAGGAACGCCCATGGGGATAGACCCGGCAACAGGAATGCCGCTGGAAGGCATGGCAGGAATGCCGGAAGTGCCAGCAGGAATAGACCCGGCAACAGGAATGCCATTAGAAGGAATGGTACATTCATCTGCTGGGAACCCCCAAATGGAAGAAACAGGTTGGGGCGGTTATCCAGCAAACCTTATGGGGGCATATCCAGAAAACCCCTTTCTGGGGAATGGAAGGTCTGGGATACAGCAGTTCCGTGGAAACAACTTTGGGGAACTGGCGATGCAGATGTCCCAGACAGGAAGGTTTGAACAGGACATATATGGAATGTCGGCAATGGATACAATAATGCCGGGATCTGATAGATTCCAGACTGGACAGCTCATGCCAGAAGTGCCCCAAACAGGCCAGGCAGGTTCCGGAATGTTCCAGGAAGGGTATCCGATGCCAGAACCGTTTCAAAGCCAGGGGGAATTGGAAATAGGCCAAGGGGAACCGGAGCTGTTCCAGACAGGATGGGAAGAATCGGAAACTTTCCAGACCGGGCAGCCAATGCCAGAAGTGCCCCAGGCAGAAGAACCAATCCTGGAAGCGCCCCCAACCGGACAGCCAGAACTGGAACTGCCCCAGGCAGAAGGATCCATCCTGGAAGCGCCCCCAACCGGGCAGCCAATGCCAGAAGCGCCCCAGGCAGAAGAACCAATCCTGGAAGCGTCCCAAACAGGACAGCCGGAACAGGAACTGCCCCAGTCAGGGCAGGAATGGGAGATATCCCAAACGGGGCAGCCAATGCCAGAGCCAGAGGAATTTATGGATCTATCGGGGCAGGGAGCGCAGGGCCAGCCTGTAGGGACCATGCCGGAAACAGGCGCACAGGGGATTTCCCAGACAACAGGCTCTATGCCGGAAGCAGGTATACAGGGGATTTCCCAGACAACAGGCTCTATGCAGCAGCCAGATGGCACAGTTATTCCCCAGATAACAAAGCCGCTGCAGGAAGTGCCCCAGGCGGCAAGCCCAATGCAAGGCATGTATGCCCAAGGGCCAGGGCCGATGCAGCGGCCATATCCCCGAAGAATGCCTCAGGCAACAGCCCCCATGCAGGGAGGATACCCGCAGGGGATGCCCCAGGCAACAGCCCCCATGCAGGGAGGATACCCGCAGGGGATGCCCCAGGCAACAGTCCCCATGCAGGGAGGATACCCGCAGGGGATGCCCCAAGGGACAGGATGGGCACAAGGGATGCCCCAAAGGACAGGGCCAATACAGGGGATGTATGCACAGGGAATACCCCAGGGAGCAGGTTCCATACAGTGCCCGGTTGGTACAGGGATACCTCAGGCAACAGCCCCTATACAGGGAGAGTATCCCCAAGGGGCAGGCTGGGCACAGGGGGCGTACCCCCAAAGGATGCCCCAAGCGGAGCTGCCGGCACAGGATATGGCAGCCGCTGGGGAATTAAGCCAGGAAGCGCCCAGAACAGAAGAAATGCAAAATGCCAGTCGGCCGACGCCCCAGTGGGAAGGGGAGGGCCAGGCGGGCAGCGGGGAACCGGAAGGGCAGCAAGCCCAGGAGCCGCCTAAGCCCAAGAAAAAAGATGCTGAGGAATATCTGGAATCTGTATTTCAGGCGGCAAAAGCTTCCCGGGAGGAGAAAAACCAGGTTTCCACCCCGGTGCTGGAATCAGAGCCAAAGCCGGATCCATCCGGGGCAGGGCAGGATTTGGATGGCATGGGGATGGGGACAGCACCAATGAAGGCAGGCTGGAACAGCCCGGGGGCGGGCGTCCCGAAAGCCCCGCAAAGGCCGCAGGAAGCGTTTGCAATGCCGGAAATAGAAGTTTTGCCGGAACAGGAAACCGGCCGGAAACTCACAGAAGAAGAACGGGAGATTTTTTCCTATTTTGTCCCAGTGAATGGGATGGAACAGCAGCTTTGCCAGGTATTGGAGGGCGCTTTACATAGAAGGGGGAAAAACAGCACATCCGCCACCGGGAATATCCTGATTATGGGAGGGAGGGGCAGCGGGAAAACTGTTTTAGCCACAGACCTGATTAAAGTGCTCCAGAAGAAGGACGGCCCTACTCCCGGCAAAGTAGGCAAAATCACAGGAGATTCCTTAAACCAGAAGGATTTAAGCCAATTACTGAAAAAGGTAGCAGGCGGCTACTTGATTATAGAAAAAGCAGGGGAATTGACACAGGAAACCGTCACCCGCTTATCCCTTTTGATGGAGCAGAATACAGAAGGCCTTCTGTTTCTTTTAGAAGATACCAGAAAAGGGATTGAAAAAGCGTTGGGCATGGATTTGAATTTTGCAAAAAAATTTACCGAGCGCATTAAGATACCGGTATTTACCAGCGACGAACTGGTGGAGTTTGCAAAAGCATATGCGGACGAGCAGGAATGTGAAATTGATGATATGGGAATATTAGCCCTTTATAACCGTATCAGCAATATACAGAAGCTGGATGAGGCTACCACGTTAAGCGAGGTAAAGGAAATTGTAGATTTGGCCATCAGCAGTGCGGAAAGAGGTGGATTGAAAAAACTATTTGGCGGGAAAAAGTTCAGCCCGGAAGGGTATTTGTATTTAAGGGAAAAAGATTTTGAGGAGTAAACCAGAACCATGGACCGCCTGCAGGCAGCGCATGGCATCACTATTATGGAGGCCAAGGGCTTTCACAATAAAATAAAAATAGGAGTGTAAGCTATGGAACGTTTTTCAGATTTAGACATGTATTATTTTGGACAGGCAACACATTATGACATCTACAAGAAGTTAGGGGCGCATCCCATAACGGAAGATGGCAAAAAAGGCGTGTACTTCGCAGTGTGGGCGCCCAATGCGGCAAAAGTATCTGTAGTTGGGGAGTTCAACGGCTGGCAGGACGGGGTAAATGAAATGAAACGCCTGGAGCCAATGGGGATTTTTGAGCTTTTCATCCCGGGCATAAAAGAAGGGGACTTGTATAAATTCTGCGTGGAAACGCCGGAAGGGCAGAAATTATTTAAGGCGGACCCATTTGCAAATTATGCAGAGCTGCGCCCGGGAAATGCTTCTGCGGTAGCGGATATCAATGCATTTAAGTGGACAGATACGAAATGGATGGAAAAACGCAAGGCTTGTAAAGATGTCCACGCACAGCCCATGGCAATTTACGAGGTGCACCCGGGTTCCTGGATGCGCCATCCGGGCAGGGAGGACGAAGGGTTCTATACGTACCGGGAATTTGCGGTGAAGCTTGCAGAATATGTGAAAGATATGGGCTATACCCATGTGGAGCTGATGGGCATTTCAGAATATCCCTTCGACGGTTCTTGGGGGTATCAGGTAACAGGCTACTATGCGCCCACTTCCCGGTATGGGACTCCGGCAGATTTTGCGTATTTGGTGGATTATCTGCATAAGCATGGAATCGGCGTAATTTTGGACTGGGTACCCGCCCATTTCCCGCGGGATGCCCATGGCCTTGCAGAGTTTGACGGAACCTGCCTGTATGAATATGCAGACCCGAAAAAAGGCGAGCATCCGGACTGGGGCACCAAGATTTTTGACTATGGCAAG
>Ga0137308_100322_pt1 | contig 85381 bp, 97 predicted proteins | sample Inofrocosms_June_FD_97181 | JGI IMG/M metagenome (GOLD analysis project Ga0137308, IMG submission 97181) | Mouse cecal microbial communities from Vienna, Austria - N-Acetylneuraminic and N-Acetylglucosamine D2O microcosms_June | ecosystem: Host-associated > Mammals > Digestive system > Large...
TGTCGGGCGGGGAGGAGGCCTGGGCCCCTCGCTGCACGGCGATTCCCCTTTGTAAAATCATAAAGAAAGAACTCCGAGTAAGAAACTATTTCACAGTCTGAACGACCGCAAGTCCTTTCCAAGCAAAGCAGCGATTTTGGCATTGCCTAAATAATATTTCCTTGAAAACGTAAAGCTGTGATGTATAATAAGGACAGGTAAGGATATAGATTGGGGGGATTGCGGTGAATGGTATGGCAACTGTGGGAAGATGCTTCCCCATTTTTGAGTTGCTAAGGGCATGGACTATAAGAACTGCCTCTTACGTTTGGGGAAGGAGTTTTCTATTGAGGGAAAAACGAGACAAATAATTTTCAATAGGGTGGTTTGCTATGGACAAAATCTATCGTGTTTTTATCAGCTCAACATATGAAGACTTAAAAGAGGAACGCAAAGAAGTGACTCAGGCCCTACTAGAAATGGACTGTTTTCCAACTGGGATGGAACTGTTTCAGGCGTCTAATGAAACGCAGTGGGAGCTAATAAAGAGGGTAATTGATTCTTGCGACTATTATATCGTTATTATTGCTGGCAGGTATGGCTCTGTTCATAAAGAGACAAAAAAGAGTTATACTCAAATGGAATACGAGTATGCTTTGGAATCTGGTATACCGATATTAGGGTTTATTCGCAGAGACCTGGACAGCTTACCGCATAATAAAGTGGATGACCTTTCCAAAGTGAAACAATTTATAAAAATTGTTAAACAGAAAGAGGTGAAATACTGGTCGACACCACACGAATTAGCAGGCGCCGTTTCCAGGGCAATGCATCATGCTACAGAGAATTATCCAAGGATAGGCTGGGTAAGAGATGCGAGCAAAAGCCGTGAGGATGACATAAACCAGCATGGATGCGGAGCTAATATCGGAGGGGATATCATAGCTTCTGTGCCACACCAATATCCCGAATGCGAGGGGAAAGTCTTCATTGTCCATGGTCATGATGAAAAGGCCGTATATGAGCTGAAGGATTATTTGCAAAATACACTGAAGTTTGCAGAACCTACAGTATTATCCAGTGTGGCGGGGAAGAGCCGGACTGTTATAGAGACATTTGAAGAAGAGGCCGCACAGGCATCTTTGGTCTTTGTTCTCATGACGCCAGATGACGCACAAGGAGATGGTCGGCTCCGCGCACGCCAGAACGTGGTTTTTGAACTCGGGTACTTTCTGGGCAGATTAGGCCGTCGCAGTGGGCGTACAATTGTGCTTCTTCGAGGTGACGTGGAATTGCCTTCTGACATTAGAGGGATGCTTTACATACGGTTTGACCATGGCATTTTGGCAGCAGGGGAGGAAATTCGCCGAGCTATAGAGGCTGTAGCAGAAAATGATTGATAGAAGCTTACCCTTTGCTTCCTACTTAGCCCTTGATTCCGGAAACAACAGCCCTGGTACTCTACCAGGTCTGTTGTCTTTTTGCTATGTCGGGCAGAGGGAGAATCCACTTTGTATGTAGCAAGTTCTCTTTGCACAAACCAAAATTTCAATCACAACTCACCAGCGCTCTGCCCCATCATGCCTTCTGTGTAGAGGTTGTAAGACACGCTTGAAAATATTCAGTTGTGTTGTATAATATGAATTAGGTTGCAAATCGGTGGGTTACGATGGGATTTATGGCAACCTTGTGGAGCTCCTATTTTCAAGTTGACCAAGGTTAGGCCCTTGAGAACTTGCTCCTGTACTTTGGGTAAGGAGCCCTGTATAGAAGTAAGCGGAGCAAATAGTTTTTAATGAGGCGGTGTGATATGGATAAAATCTATCGCGTCTTTATTAGCTCAACATACGAGGATTTAATTGAGGAACGCAAAGAAGTGACGCAAGCCCTACTAGAAATGGACTGTTTCCCAACAGGGATGGAACTGTTTCAGGCGTCTAATGATGCACAATGGGAATTGATAAAAAGGGTAATTGATTCTTGCGACTATTATATCGTTATTATTGCTGGTAGGTATGGCTCTGTCCACGAAGAAACAAAAAAGAGCTATACTCAAATGGAATACGAATACGCCGTAAAATCCGGAATACCGGTATTAGGGTTTATTCGCAAAGACCTGCCCAGCCTGCCGCATAATAAAGTGGATGACCTCTCCAAAGTGAAACAATTTATAAAAATTGTTAAACAGAAAGAGGTGAAATACTGGTCGACACCACACGAATTAGCAGGCGTGGTTTCTAGGGCAATTCATCATGCTATGGAGAATTATCCAAGGATGGGCTGGGTAAGAGACACAAGCAAAAGCCGCGAGGCTGATATAATAAATATGGTAAGAAGGATACTAAACAATGAAAAAGACACTTCGAATATGGTTGCTACCGGAGGGGAAATACATGAAGAAGCGATAGTAAAAGAGAGCAAGCCTCAGGTTCGCCAAGCCATGACACGAATACAAAAAAACAACCTAAATAAAATTGGTATCTCAGCCGAAGACCACGCAGAGCCCTCCACAATAAGGTTTTCAGGCAGTTTCCTCCTAGATTCAATGAAATCCTCTGCATTAAAAGAGACAGCAAATATTATTTTATCAGACGGACTAACTGCTTTTTCAAATATATTTGAAAAGCCAGTTTTTGTTGGGTTGCCTAGCTACTCACTTTGTCCGGATTACAATTCGTTGCATGACAAGTTAACAGAAGGTAAACAAGTGAGCGTAATCAATGACATTTGGAGCAACTGTGTTGCTGGTTGTATTGCAATGAGTATGCCCACAGAGTTTTTGATAAGGTCGTATATCTATTATGTAAAACGATTCTCTCTAAAAATTCCCTCCAAAAAAGAGGTGGACGAGTTTAGAAAGTCTATGGCAACGGAGTTCGGTAGTATTTTTACTGGCGCATGCTCCACATCCATATCACTCTGCACGCACACAACAGTAAGAATGAGCCCATCAAGCTTCAGCTCAGTGGAGGAGCTCTTTAATAGCAGCGCCCCGGTTTATGTTGCAGAGTTGCCATTTAGGCTTGAAGAAGGCCCTCCCTTCAAGTCCTACCTGTTGCTTAATATTGAATCCCTCAAAGCGATACTGTATACTGACGATACGTATGCCAGCCCGTTTGATAAATCTAGTAGCATTCAAAAGCCAAGCCATTGGATTAAGTAATTATAGGGACACTAAGTGCCTTTGCGAACAGTGCGAGAAAAGAGTGAGGCCGGCCGCACAAAAGCCAACAGGCGCAAAAACAAGCTTCGATGGAGAGTGGCTTTGTGGCTGCTCCAAATCCGGTCAAAGCCACATCTTCCACAGCGGTATTGTGCCCATATGCCTGAACCCGAGGTAGGCGACCGTACTTTTTTTAGCCATGTCAAAGCCCGAAAAATAACACCAGAGGCCCCGAAGAACCACTGGTGTTGCACCATCAGCTTTTCCAATATTGTTCTTCTCCAAACAAATAATACCGCCCAAAGATTTGCTGAGAATTTTCTATCCACAAGACCTTGACTTCCACGTCGACATTGCCAGAACCATCACGGAATGCTATATGAGCGCCCCCCAAAGGGGGGGGCAACTGGATACTATGTGATGGTGAATTGTGCAAAAAGATACGTTTCATCGCATGGTTTCAGAAGGAGATACTTGCCTGGTAACAATTTGCCATAGATATTATCCCAACCAATGGAATCGGTCCATGTTGCTTCCTTTATATCTTTTTGGCTGTTTGGAGAAAAACCAATGTAAATCTTGGCTGCCCACCATGATGGTTCTTCATCATTAAGCCACGGCAGCTCTGCCCATGAGTTCACCCATGCGTTTTTTTGTTGAAGAATGAAGAATTCGTGTGAGGTGTAAATTTGATGTCCGGTCAAGTTTTGAATACTAAAGGTTAGACCTGCTGCAGAAACACTTGAATCGTCAATAGTTAAGATAATATTTCCCCCATTGTATGTATCAACAGAACGATAGCAGTTATTGTTCAAAAAAACAGTGGGGATAGAGCTATGAAACTTGCAGACGAACCCGACAGCGCACCCTACCAAAACCAATAGTACAAGAAGCCCTTTTTTTAGCGGAAAGTGTGTGTGGTTTTTCATAGTTCAATATTTACATAAAGGAAACATTGAGCCCACTTAAAATGTTGGAAACTTTGCAAAATTGTTCTCGACTGGATGAGCCAGCAGAAAGTATTCCGAGAACAATAATTGATTCATTGCCGAAATGCCGGAAGAGAGGACCACCGCTGGCACCTTGGCTCAGACTCATTCCAGAAACATTGTAAACATCCTTTGCAGACTGCGTCATAGGCCTGTGATTGGCTGTCGTGCAGGACGTTTGCCTCCTGGTCCATGGGGAACACCTTCTTCCTGTGAATTAAGTATACCATGTGGGGAGGAGGGTGTCCAGCAAAATTTCGGAACGCCGGTAGTCTATGTCGGGCGGCAGGACAGTAAGTAATCCCATTGCGTTAAGAATGTCATCAGGTGGTATCTTGCAATAGGGAAGGGGAGCTGGGCTCCCCCAGAATTGTCCGTTTGGGTTCTGCGGTTACATCGAAGGGAATGCGGCGGTCGCGGACAACCCGCTTCACAAAAACGGTGAGAGCTGTGGTTGCCGGAACCCCCATACTGTCGCAAACTTCCAGGAACTCGGCCTTCAACTCATCGTCGATACGGATGGTCAGAGAAGACTGGGACATTGAGCATCCCTCCTTTGATATTATGATTATAGCACCTGCACAACCACTTGTCAAGCGGAATTTTGAAAATAATTGATATTTGTTAGTGCAATCGACAACTACGGGAAATGACGATGGTGAGGCGCTTCTGAACATATTATATGCAGGAGGGATGAAAAGCATTACGAGGGGTGGGGGTGCTTGGGAGCAGTGTCGGGCCTGTATGACTCTGGTTCAGGACAACACGCCGTTCTTCTTTTGCCAAAAGAGAGCCCTGGCCTTTTTGTCGGAGTGCTCAGCTTATGAGGACAACACAAAAGGCAAGCTTTCTGAGAAATCATTACTGAATGGTATAATGGAGAATATCGAACAAGGCCCCGCCAGATGAAGCGGGACCTTGTTTGTGTGTTGATTATCACTACTGCGATTTTACCTGGAAATATAAATAGGCGTTAGAAAACTCCACTTTTTGATATTCACCATTTTCGTGGACTTCATAAGGAGAGAAAACGTATTCTATTTTTCCTGAAGGGTATATTCCGTAAAAAGGCACCTCTGCTCCATTGTCTTGTCTAAAGCCAATCTTCTCTGTTCGCTCTTTAAGGTAGTAACAGATATCCCTCAATTCAAGTATTACGAATTGGACCCAGACGGGAGAGGAAGAGTAAAGTGCATAGCAGGTACAATTGTCTGAATACAACTCCGCATACTCTAGGCTGTTGTTCAAAATTTCACTGAGGATAAAATCCTCTGCCGAAGTGAACTCGAAACCAATTTCCTGCGTTTTGTTGGACGAATCGGGCAATCTACAGAGTAAAAAGACAAAACAAGAGCAACAAGGACAAATAGATACAGGGGGAAATGCCGATGTAGCAACGTTTTCTTCCGCATAATACGAAACTCCGAAAATGAGTTTAGTGGTCAAATTATAGCAATCCTGTTCCCCCTCTTCTGCCAAATTAACCGCAGAAGGAGCAGGAACATCGTCCTCGAACTCAAAGATTTCCCTTGCAGTATTCCCAACACACGCGTACTGTACACTTCCGTCAACCCTAAAAAGAAGGGGCTCTTCGTAAGATGTTGTACCCATATATTCGTTCAGCTCGTCCACTAAAAAAGTAGACATGGTTCCGTTGAGCTCTCCATCTGGAGAATAGGCTACCCGAAATGTATAAATTACTTTCTCTCCTTCAAATATGGGGAAGGTAAACAGATTGGAGACATCATTTCCGTAAGAAAAGGGTTGACCGATACGCACATCATCAAAGTTTAAAAGGTATAATCTAGTGGAATTTTTGATGCCTTATAGAAGGCTTCCTTCCAAATAAACCCATCAGCATCCGATAATTCAACATAGACTGTAGAATCATCATTTTTAGCAGAATGCAGTTGGGAATTATTATATAACTCTAAATTGGTCTCAAAATCTTGCGATGGAACCACGTCGTATTGCCTAAAGAAAAGGCGACCAGCAGGTTCATACATTTCTGTAAACCGAGAAGGGCTCAATGGCCCATGTTCTTTGGTATCCCCGCAGTTCATAAAATAGTCCACAGAAATATATATTTCATTGTTATAGCGTATCATGGGGCATGCCAATTCCCACACGGTAAAACGCCTTAAAGTCCCTCCTTTAAGTGTATAGACCCACCCGGGGTAATCAGCATTTTGGTATATTTCTGAACCAACTTCTATTCCATGTGTAATAACGGATTTACTATTTGTACAACCCGTTGCATCATTTACTGTTTCAAGTAGAACTGAGCCGTCTGGTAGTGTAGGGTCTGAGCACAGTGTTGAGAAGTAAAATGTCCTATCATCAACTACAACATATGGTACTGTGCTTACAGTTTCAGGGTACGTGGGAGACAAGGCATTGAGTGCGAATAAGCCCGCAAGGATTACAGCAAGGATGGTAGTTGCAATTATTGCCTTCTTCATAATCATCTTTGGAATCCTGCCTCCTTCCCAGAGAACACCAGTGCAATTCATACCTGATATATATTGTTTCAGCAGGCGAAAATATTTCACATTTCGACATAAAATTTCGGCAAAAATTATTGTGCGATTTGCGCAGGTAGGACTTGATTCTTTCAGAAGCTGCCACGGTTTTGTTAATTTTGCAATAATAGCCGGTTCGAAAAGTGCAAGAAGAGAGGAAACCGGCTACCCAAAACTCAGCAAGGGCAGGAATAAACTTCGACAAGGAGTGTCTTTGTGACTACTTCCTACATTTTCTTCTTGAAGTGCCTACGGTTTTATTGGGGAGCGTTTGTCAAAAGAAGAACTGGCTGAGGGCGGGGTGGGTGACATGCAGCCCGATACCGCTGGGAGGGACGGCCCAGAGGTGGGCGAAGCAAGGAGAGACTCATATGTGGTATCGGGCTGATATGCCCTGGACTTGAGCGTCCCATCACCCTTCTTTTATCAAACGCTCTCGCCAGTAAGACCGAGTGTTGCGACATCTTACAAGCTGTGCTAAAATAAAAACTAACTTGTGTAATCCAATACTGTTGGGAGAGGCCTGACCCGAGTGCAGACGAGGCTCACGGGCAATGTCGGCCTCATGCGCCTATGGCCAAAAGCAGTCAGTCAGTCTTCTTTTGCCGAAACAGTCCCCTCGCCAGAAAGGCGAAGGGACTGTCGTATTAGGTAAGGTTTATGCTCGGACATCCATGGTCGATGTGTCATTTTGCGCAGCTTGCTCCTGCACGGCAGACTTCATTTCTGCGCGAGCTTCCCTATACGCCTGCAAGTAGGCAGAAGCCGTTTCGCTGTAGAAACGATGCTCTTCCTTGGTCTGGATGTCTGTCCAACCCCCATTGCTGCTATAGAATGCGATTACTTCCCCATTGGGAGCAGACACCTCAGCAGCTTGGTGGATTGCACTAATCTTGAGTTTAGCAGAACATCCACCTGACAACTTCTCCAACATTTTATCAAGTGCCTGCAGCATCGGATGAGGCTCTTTTAATGCAGCCTGAATCGCGGACATCACATCAGCCTTGGGGGCAGAACGGTCAGGGGACACGAATTTTCCCATGTGGGCATGAAAAAACTTGGTAAAATCTTCTGACATGTAGGTGCCCTGCTTTGCGTCTTCTTTTGCGTATTCTTTTAGTTTCTCAACAAAGCCATCAGTCATTGCGCCTTTTGCAGTCTTTTCGACTTTTTGGACAGCATTGTTCTTCCCCAGTCTAGCTGCACTGTTGGCCCCGCCTGTTAAGGAATTTATCTTCATTCAAGCGTATACCAAATCACAACCCGGGAAGAGGTGCATTTGACTGTTCCATAGGTTGGCCCAACATTTGTTCCGTAGATTTGGAAAGTCCACATACCCTTTGCGTATTCTCCGTAAAAAGACATAGTCTCTCCCGTATCTTTGAAGGCCCGCTCAATTCTGTGTCCCCAAGGGGAGGTAAGGGCATACTTGGTGGTTGTGATGGGACTCGTTGTAGAGCTGCCGGCGCTTAGTCTGCCAGGATAAATCTCGACCGTCTCCACCACCGCATTAGACGGGAGTGTCGTGAAATCGACATTCGGTTTGTTAAGAGACCAGTCGTTCGAGTATCCAGGCATAGAGAGCGTGACAGTGTCTGCATATGCGGACCTCGACCCGCCATTTGCCAGCGGGTCAATGTCTAGGGTCATGGAATAGAGCTTCTTTTCGCCGGCGCTTTCCTCCTCCGGTTCCACCGCAAACGCGGTTGTCGCCATCATGGATACTGCCATCATAACGGCTAATACCATCGCAAACAAACGTTTTTTCATGGTTTTCCTCCTTTTATACTCGTGCATCGAAGGTCGCACCACTGCCGTTTTCCGCTACGGGAGACTTCGATGCGGCATTGATTTCCGCACGGGCTTCCTTATACGCATCGTAATAAATTTGGTCCGCCTGGTGCAAGAACTGATATTCAGCCTCTGTAGAAATCTCAGTCCAGCCGCCATCGCTGTTGTAGGCGGCTATCATTTCTCCGTTAGGAGCAAAGACTTCGGCGGTGTCCACCAGCCCGCCCAGCCAGGCATTCATGGAATACTTCCCCAACAGCATAGAAAGCAGGTCCTTGCCTCCCCTGGACGCACTTCTCATTGCCATATTCGCCCGGGAAATCGCATCTTGACGGTCTGGGGAAACACGCTGCTGCTTATGTGAGTTAATCATCTGGATGTAATCCTTCTGTTGATAGACATTCACTTGAGCATCCCTTTTGGCGTGTTCCTTGATTTGAGCAACAACATCATCCGTCAAGGCGGCTTGAGCATCCTTCTTAGCTGCTCTTTTTACGGCCGGGGTTTTCTCAAATTTCGCTTGGTCACGGGCAATTACGCTGCTTACATAGCTTCTTATGCCATTTTGAATTTGCATGAGGGACTCCTTACTTTGTGGCCGGAGATGCGTATGTAACAGTGACGTTGCAATTATTGTAGTGAAGGCTCCCAAAACGGATAGAATCAGTCCAATCACCGATAGGACGTGTCAAATTCGTTCCGTACATCTGTAAAGTCCAAGTACCCTTCACGGGAGCGTTGTTAAGAGCGGTCGTTTCCATGGTTTTGGCGATTGCCATGGTTGTACTTTTCAGATTCGGAGCAGTTATCTTCATCTGACTCGCCACAACCAGCCCCTGCAGCTTCGGAGCGCTTTCGTTTGCAGTCGCTGTGCCCGGCACAATCTTGATATTCTGGACCACCGCATCAGAGGGGATGCCGACTGTGGAGAATCTGATTTCGTAGACAGTAGACCATCCGCTGGCTCCAGCATCCAACGCCAAGCCGATTTTGAGCGACTTACTCATGGTGGACGTACTTGCGAGCGGGACCAGTTGAGCTTCCACCGTAACTGTGTGGAGGTCTTGGCCAGTCACCGCCTCCGGCGCAATCGCAAATGCCGACGTGACCATCATAGAGGCCACCATCATCGCGGTCAGCAATCCAGCAAATAAGCGTTTTTTCATAATAGTACCCCTTTCTTTTTCTTAAAGAAGATAAATTATACAGCCTTGCCCGCAACATTGCCCCATTTAGAGAGGCTATCAAGCATAGGCATATACGCACCGGGAATAGTAAAACAGCTTTGGCTTGCCAATATCCCCCCTTATATTTTGTAAATTTCTATTCCGGGTGTACATAACATATATTGCTTTAGAACCTGGAAATATTTCGTCGTTTTATATATTTTCTGATTTGTCTAAAGAGGAAACAACTTTGGGTACTACTTCTATATCCTGAGAGGTTTTGCCTAAAAGCTAAGAAAGCCACCTAGCACAGCAGGTAGCTTTCTTGGCTTTTTATATTTGTTATTTTTGCGGTGGGCCAGGCTCGTCTTCGAGTCCCTTAACGTAATAGTATTGGCTCGTCATTCTCGACTCAAGTACATAACCGCAATAGGGGCAGATAGCTTCTTCCCTATCCTTGCCCCCAGGATAAACATTCCCGATTAGTTGGTATTCAACCAACTTTCCGCATCCTTTACATCTTTCTGCCATTTTGAAATCTTCCTTCCGCAGGTGGGATAGGTACAGACCCGAACAGAATTGTCTCTCACAAGTAATCACTTGACAGCAATTTGTAGACAACTGCTTGTGAATTATAGCGTATAGCGATATTAGACAACATGCATAGGACGAGTCCAAGTAATCTTCTGATGGATACAAGTACACAGCCGTGAGCTGCTGGGTGGAAGATGGATTTAACGCCTTGCAGTAACCGGACTTGTATAATAAGGCTTCGAGTCACTTCCCGAGTCATCAGCTCCATAGCAGTAAACAGTGGCTTTATAGGTATTCCCTATAGTTCCTGTAAACTCAAACGCTTTCTGGTCATAAAATGCGCCTGAACCCATCATGGAGGGATAATCGCTGGAATAGAATGTGCCATAATGCGCGTAGTTTCTTCCATCCGATGATTCGTAAATGGCAATGCTGGAAACACCGATTTCGTCCAGGCTTCCCTTTCCGACAACCCTTGCAGTAATTGCGATAGTACCATTCCGGCCCGCTGAAATTGATGCGACATAGGTATTCAGATACTGACTGGTCCGAGCAGATATTGCGTTGGCACACGCAAGGGAAGAAAACAATCCAATGGTTAAGGTCAGGCTGACTGCGATTTTAAAAATCTTTTTCATTTAGGGCACCTCATATATTGAGTCTATGATTTTTAGCATTTCGTCGTTTGTGATATTGCCGCCGATGACACACTGTAAATCATCCACTATCCAAGTCGCGTTACACCATTTGCCGTCATTTATGATATAGTGTACGCAACCACCAGCCTCATGCAAGATGACATTAGAGCTGTCCTTTTCAATGATTGTGGTAGGGCCTGTTTCCTCATTAAAATCGGAAATGCTCAAAGTCAAAGAGGAGTCTTCATCGTCAGAGACCATGTAAATCCCCATACCAAGGTCTGTAACCCTTGCTGAAACGGTGAAGGAGCTGATTCCAGCTGGATACCAGGACGGGACCAGAGCGGCATCAATTTGGAATTCAGATAATGCGTCCTCAACGCTTTCATATTCTGCAGACTCACCGACAGCAAGAGGGTAAAATTTTGTTGGTTGAGTTGTCTCTGGGCTTCCAGAAAAGTAGAATATTTCATTTGTCCAGTTTGCAAAGAACCCAAAAACATCTATTCCCAAAGCCTGAGCAGATATCAGTGTTACCATCATGGCAGCAATTGTCGCAGCGACCGTAGTTAGCCTCCCAAGGTAACGGCGCTGACTTCTTTCGGACGGTTGTGGGTTGGCTGGAAGGGGTGCGCTCTCTTGTTCCTCAAAAAGAGAGGGAAACCTTTCATGAAATCTTTCCAATGCCGCTTGGCTATCAATAGGATTTTCCAGCGGGGAAAGCTCATTCATTTCTTCAAGATAAGCGTCCAAAAGGTCTTCGTCGAAATCCTCGGGAGCTACCGAGAGAAACCAGTTGGTAAATTCATCTAGTACCTCAAAATACAGGCGCTTATTAGACGGGTCTGCAGTCAAATGACCTTGGATTGGTTCCTCCGCCTTGCCCATTCCGTTTGTGCTGGATATCCCGCTATTTTGGGAATTGCGCAGGAACTCGGCCATAGAACTCACCTCCTATAACGTATATTGTTTCAGGGCATTGTTTTATTTCAGATAATTACTAAATATTTTTTTCTTTTTCGAGGAGCTCTTGTAGCCTTCTTTTGGCTCGAAAAACCTTTAAGGCACATTGCTTAGGTGAAATCCCAAGCCGTTTGGACAACTCTGCATAAGGCATCTGTTCTTCATAACGGGCCACGAGTAATTCTTTTTCTTCTTCGCTTAATTCAGCAGGGAGCCGGTCTCTAAGGGAAGAGAAATATGTATCGGTTGCTGCAGCCTCTGATATCTCATCATAGGGAACGAATTGGATGATTTTTTTATGTCGAAGTCTGGTCCCCATAAGATTTTTTAGAGACTCCATCAAAAATCCCCCGGGGTTATCGTGCCCCTTTTGAAAACGTTCTGATTTTGACAAAAGCAGGAGAAAGGCATCTTGTACGAGTTCCTCTGCTTCTTCCGATGGAAATCCCAGACGCATTGCAATTGTAACCATTTTTTTGTAATTCTTTATATATAGTTCGTCAAACCATTTCTGTGTAGAACCCATAGCCAAGACGACCTCCTTTCACCCAGCGTTCTTTTGTAAACCGCTGTAAATCATGCCTTATGGGTACTCCTGGAGCAGCACTCGAATGATTTGCTCAATTCTTTTTACAGAAATTTCAGACTGGCCTTGAAGCATGGCCAAGATATTGCTTGTGTGGGGGGACTGCCCTCCCCTATATAATAGCGCATCTGTCGAAACATGTAAAGCCTGCGCCGCTAAGAGTAATGTCAAAACACTGGGAATCTTTTCCCCGCGTTCCAGCCTGCACAGAAAAGCCGTACTGATTTGAAGTTGTTGCGCCAACTTACCCTGGGTCATCTGAGCGGCCTTTCGATAATGGATGATATTTTCGCCGATGGTCTTTGCCAGTTGGTCTTTATCCATGCGCAGTACCTCGTTACGGCACCTACTATTACACGCGATACGGGCATCCATTGTGAAGGAAGCGTGTCAGCCAGGCTGTTCTTTTTCTACAATAATGTGCAGTATTTCGCAAATTTTGTCAAGAGAAGAAATTGAGCTTTCATCAAGCATCATCAAAATCTCTTGCACTTTTGATGACATATCCCTTCCAAAGAAAACTTCATCAGCACTGACATGAAGGAGCGACACAAACCGCCAAAGAGTATCCACGCTGAACTGTACGTCTCCTTGTTCCACATGCGCCAGATAAGACTTAGAGATTCCCAAAAGTTCAGCCAACTGTTCCTGCGTATATCCGCTCCGCTTTCTTATATTCGCTATGTTTTCACCCCGTTGGAGATGTATTGCCTTCATATCCATCCAATCGCCCAGCCCTTTCGCATAGTGGTTAAATTATATTGCCCAAGTGATTGGGTGGAAATGCCATAATAAGGATATATTAAGTGCTTATAAGAGATACTTTCGGCATAGTAAAAAACTTTGCCACTCTTCTCCGAAAGAAAATTGGATTGTCAAACAATATATATAGTACAACCGTTTGATGCCCGTTTGCATGCTTAGAAGCAGAGCCGGCAGAGATATGCGGTCATCAACCAAGGAGGTGCTTGTCTATAAGAAATTGATGAGAAGCAATTGAAGAAGCCTCTGGTGGGGAGGCTGCTGCAAAACAAAAGCTGACGCTCTATCGGAGCGTCAGCTTTCCTTTTCATTGTCTTCAGAGTCCACATTTGCGAGAGTGCCATCTGGCTCAGGCAGAATCGGTACAATCAAGTCTTATAGAATACGCCGTAATACCCCTGCCTTTAGGCATGGGGAGTCGTCAACTACTTCCATCAGTCGTGGGGGGGTGTACATAAGCGGGCCATTTTCAAGGGTTTGTACGATAGCGGAATGGGCACGCGGTCGAAATATGGTGGAAAGAAGGTCCCCTGACGATGCAAGACAATTTACAAATTATTCATAAAATAGTGTGTTGACAAAATAGCCTCCTACATATAATATATATATGACAGAGTTGGGAGGGCAATGGTTCATCCATGAACCGTCGCGGCTCAGTGTAAGCTGGCATGCGGTTGAGATTTCTCAAGGAGCCCACAATCAAGCTTGTTGCCATGAAACGGTCGTCCTTCAAGGGATGGCCGTTTCCTTTATAAGAGTAGAGTCCTGGTGTTTGGCCAGGACCGACTTTCTTTACGCTCTCGTCGGGAGGGTGAGAGACACAGACATTCTCGCAATTTCGTTAGGCAAGCGAAGAGCCCTCAATTCTTTAGCGGCTTACGAGGACAAAGGCGTTCACCCATTGGCTACCATGCGCGGCCAGCAGTTCCCGTGGCCTGGTGACTATGCTTCGGATATCCTCTTTGAGAACAGTATCGAGAGGGAAATATGGCGCTTCGCTGTCCAATACATATTCCATGTAGCAGCAAACATTTCCTGCAGGTCTCTCCGTGTATAGGCGAATCCCCCCCCCACCAGAAGAGGTTCCAATCGTCTTCGCGGTATATGGCAGAGAAATGTGGATTATCATTCTAAAAAAATCTTGCAATTTTCTAGCTCGCTTGTATAATGTAGATAGGGATTTTTCAGCCATAATTATCATCTTGCGAAGATTTGCGGAACCTATAAGCATGTGAATTGATATAGTATGAGAAGGAAAAAAAAGAGTGATTGCTGCATAGTGATTTCGAATCAGGATATTGAGGCATTACTTCATTTTTGCGTTAAGGAGCTCGGAAGTTACAAGCTGATATATAAGGATGGCCCCTATCGAAAGCAGTTTATTCTAATATCTGTTTTGACAATATTAGCTGGTGTGTTCTTCCTGGGTGCATTCCTTTGCCTAGCCCCTCCGTATTCAATAATTGTTATGCTTCTTTCGTGTTTTTCCATTATAGCTTGTTTTTTCGTTGGTAACCATGATATTCTGGAGCGATATCTCTGATTTTCTGGGGTGGCTCTTTTCAACAACAGTTTTTTAAGGGACAAGTTGAATACACCCCTCAGGATATGTTAGTGGATACAATTGCAGTTTCTGCAAGATTTTCCTAGGTCGGACATGGACTTGTTGAAGGGAGGGTAGTATGGGAAACCTGGAGTACTTGATGCCTATTATTCTTGAAGTGGTCCATTGGGCAAAGGATAAGGCGGGAGCGTCTAAAAAGGACCTTCAATTGCAGATGTTAGACTTGAGAGAAGAAGTGCGTGCTTTATTGGCAACGAGAGGGGAGGACCTTGCATATCAAGATTTTGTAATTCAAGAGGTTCTTAGACGGACCCAAATACCCGGAAATATAGAAATCCATGCAAATACAGTAAACATATACTATGGGAATCCCGGGGCTGCGTACACGGCATCGTCTCACCTTTTTGATGGACAATCTTCAAGGGTTGAGCCTTTTGAAGAGAAGCAAAAAGCATATCTTACAGGTGACCTCGCATGTTTCAAGCCCCGTATTGATATAATTCGTCAACTACTTGAAGAGCTCTTAGGTTTCTCAAAAATATCGAACGATGACTTTAGGATACTGCTGGGGGCTATTGAAAGGGAGGAATTGCAGGCTGTTGGAGTATACCTCGAAGACCATGACCACCGGATAGCTGAAATTAAAATTGCAATCGACTGGGATGAATATCATCAAGCACTGGCCACCCAGGGGCCTTATCTTTGTGCAAACAAGCCTGATTGGGAGCGAGGCCTACCTTCTGAAATATGTACACTTAAAAAACGCTTCTTCGACATAGCAGTAAATACGGGCAAGCCAATATATGTGTGGTTTAGCAGTTTAAAACAACAATCCGGTGGCAGGAATATGCGCGAGAAAATCGTATACTACTTTGACAAAAAAGTACCCACATGGGCTGTTGCGCTTAACGAAAGACAGGTTGCCATTAGTGAGCTAAAGGAAATTACGGTAACTATGAGGAGTTTTTGAGAAAGGCAAATATGATATTGCTGTCTTTTCCGCCATGCGGGAATCTGGGTCAATCCAGATACTAATTTCTAGTTTGGAAGACTACTACTTCTTGCCATTCCTTTCGAATTTTAGGGTAATTGCGTATCTTTCAGCTTCAATTACCACTTCAGGTAACCGTTCCCGAAGAATCTTGCTTAACGCATCGACATGATAAGCACTCCCCACAACGGGTAATGCACCAACCAAGCGATTACCGGAAAAATCAATTCTTTCTTCATCATCATAAAAGAAAAATCTCATATTTACAACATCAATGCTTTTCGCTTCGTCTTCTGATATTCCAAACTGCCTTTGCAAATGCTTGTACTTAACGCTATCATCTGGTTCTGCAAGCGTTTTTTTCAGACAATAATAATTTTCACCAGCGAAAATCTCTCCCTTCTTGATTTCCATATCATAAACCTTTGCCACCGTTTGTCCCTGTGCTATGATGCAATACCCAGCTAAATCAAGTTCGTCACATATTTTGCAAATTGCCGACATGCACATACAAGCATATTGTATTCTAGGGTCATTCATGTTTAGACACGGCTTGCTTTTGTTTCCGTTCGTTGGCTTAAATTGAGTTGCCAAAATAACAGTGGCTATAAACACTAAAGAAATCCACAAGAAAACCACATCCCCCAAATTTACTTTTTAGCGATGCAAGGCCCTCACTACTACAGTGAGGGCCTTGCCATTGATAATGTCTGCCTACCTGTCATTCTCCACATATACGCTGGGCTTCATTTTTTAAAATGACCTCAATTTCACTATCATGTTTTCGCCGTTCAATCCACTCATTTTGCTGAAGCTTCACATAGTTTTTCAATTCGGCTTCCTGGATAGCGTTAAGGTTGAACAGAGATGCGACTGCCATTGCAATCTTCAAAACTTGCATGGAATCCTTTATTATACTCATAAACCTATCTCCTCTCTAACTATTTTGCTATATGTGTGATTCATGAGATACCTTCCCTCCGAGGTTAAGTATACCATACAAGGAGAGAAAGAGTCCAGTAAAATCTATAGGCTGACAGAGAAAACCTCAAGCGGCATTGGACGCTCATGGCTGTTTGACAAAAGAAGGCTGCAGGCGCTGAAGATAAAAAAAGCAACCTGAAGCCCGATATTGCTGGAGAATCCTATGTTAAGATGGGCAAGGCTAAACATGGTATTGGGACCATATGCTCGGACTCGGCCGTCAGAAGAAGGCGTTCCTCCAGCCATGAGGACTAATTGTCCTTGCGAATAGTGCGGGGAAAGGGAGAAGCCCTGTTGCGCAGAAACCAGCAAGAGTAAAAATAAACCTCGGTGGGGGAGTGACCTTGTGGCCGCCCCCTCTTCTTTTCTTAGTGATTACAGTTTCATAGCGGAAACAATTGGTGGGAAACAGATACACGTTTTACATGGGGGGAGTTGACAAAAGAAGAATACGACTAGGCGGAGTGGGGCTTGCGGCTCGATACTGTTGGAAAACCTGTTTTGGGATGGGAGCTGGAGGAGGGTCTATGGGCGGTGTCGGACCCACTACGCCCATAGCCAGGGGACCCAAGGACGTCCTTCTTTTGCCAAAAGAACTCCCCTCACCAGGAAGGTGAGGGGGTATAGACTATTTTACGGCCTCAACATCGGCAACATCTCGCTCAAGCAAAGAAGCAATCTTGGCATCATCAAGACCGGCCTTTCGCATGCTGCGGACGCCCTTTGCAAACTCCTCCTCACGGCCCTCCTGGCGGCCTTCTTGATGGACATTGTATCTCTCGATTTCCCAAACAGCCTCTTGGCTAAATAGTGTCCTCATGATATCATGCACCTCCTTTTGGCGGGTGGTCAAAAACGGCGTAAGGACCCTCTTTTCCAAACAAATGCGTATTGTCTCACTGGCGGCCGTGTCAGTTTTCCCATGTAGGGCAACTTGTTCATCAGAAATCTTACAAAACTCGAAATACTGCCCAAGGATTTGTTGGGGATTTTCTTCCCGCAAGACCTTGACTTCGACCTCAACGCTGCCAGGGCCTTCATACAGGTCTGACAGTCTCAAAATATCTGGAACATTTTTGCGCTTGCCGGTATATACCACATATAGCTCTGGCCTGGGGATATCATCCCTTTTGTCAGAATATAGGGAAATTTTCTTTTCCTCAACATACTCCTTATAAGTTTCCGCCAGATACATCAGCATCCGCAGAGCAATCTTGGGGGAGTATGTGGACTGCGCTTCTACCAGCAAGATTAGTCTGTCCCGAACTCGGAGGCCCAAATCATTATATTGGCCAGTAGTTAAGATATTCTCCAAGGTAACCAGTTTGATATCTGTTTCTGTTACATCCTGGTCCTCCGGGTGCAACTCCAGATACAATTCACGGGCATATTCCGGCTGGCTGAATAGATATGTGAATACGCTGTCCTTAACGGACCGCTTGATTTCCGGCATGAGCACCACCTCTTTGGAATGATTATAGCATGATGACGGTAGAAACTCAAGAGCCGTTTTCGCCCAGTGCCGTCGGTGCCGTGCAGGGCCTGGAGGCTACGTACTGAACTACTTCTCCGCAGGCAGAGCCTAAGGTGCTGCCCGGCACTGCCGAGCAGTCGGAAACTGGTTCATGGGAGCAAAAGAAGACGGTGGATTTTCTGTAGCCTGATACTGTTGGGGGGCTGCTCTTGGATGAATGGAGCAGGGGAGATGCTCATGACCCATATGTCCCTGACTCAGGACAGACCGCCTTCTTTTTTACCAAAGAGACTCTCTTGCCAAATAGCAAAGAGATGCTGCGGAAGAATTAACTCTTCCAATACTGTTGGACCTTTTCCATAGCGGATTTCAGGGATAACCCAAAGCGTCTTACAAGGGACTATGCAATCACTACCTGGTTGTTTACAAGTTCTCGGAGCTCATTTACCAGAGCGGCGATGCACACTTCCATATCCTGCTACAACACCTTTTCCACATTCCTTGGCTCAAATCACTCATTTCGGACACCCCCGTTTCAAGCACCCGTAACATGTTAATATCAAGTTCATTTTTCATCTCACGAGCGTCCCGTGGCCATCGTATCCTTTTGTGAAATCAAAGCTCTAGGACTAAATGAAATCAGGAGCTCCAAAGAACTCCTGGAGCAACAATACTGTTTTAAGACCTATTGATGGGGGTAATCGGGTTTAACTGCTAGATTTAAATACTTTCCAATTACCTGTTTCCCCTCACTAACACTGCTTCCCTCTTCCAAGGGAACTGTTAGGTCTGGAGAGGTAAATACATCATTCCAATATTCAAGCAACCAAAGATATTTTCGATAGATTCCTTCGTCCGAGTGATATGTATTTAAATTTTGCACTAGATACTCCCTAATCCTTCTTAACCATAAATAATAGTCATACTCGGGATAATCTAATTCCTGAAATTGTCTCAGATAGTCAAGGTAATAAAACCCATCTTTGTCACGCATAATTATAGAACTTAATAAGGATATATCAAAAGGATTTTGGTGATTTTTCGATGCAGACACTCCGCAATTAAGCGTCTGGCCAGTCAGAATAATCCTAGGATATTTAGCTTTTTCAGATTCCAATACATACGCATCATTCATTGCTGGACCAAATGCATTATTTTCATCATGGTGAGCCAATCCTATGGAAACACCGCCACGAATAAACATCCCTAAATTCGATAAATCAATTTGCAGATGGATTAAATCTAAGAGTACATGGAATAGTCCTCCATCAAAGCTGATTGGGTAGGATATTATTGCGCTGTCCGAGAAAGTGGTTACCTGAACTCCGTACTTTCTTAATCCTTCTCCGTCAAAACCGTTATCATTTAACTCTTTATAGCTATGAATGATATCCATTGCCTCTAATATACGCCTTTGCTCAGAGAAACTGCTTATAGACCGATGAATCATATTTTTAAACCCTAGTATGTCAACAAAAGCAAGTATTCTGGATTCATAAATAGATAAATTCTGACACATAGTCATTCACTCCTTATGGTAAAACAGAACCAATTTGGGCTAACCATCCTCATCATAATTCCTCCTTGTAGCTGCCTATCTAGGGTATAATCCAATCTGTCATCTTTTTATCACTCGCCGTGATGGGTCCTGTTGCCCACACTTCTATTTCACGGTAACAATTATGTGTATCGTTGGTCAGCCAGCGTTTCCCCTCAAATACTTTCTTGCCCTCGGACCAGATTCCATAAAAGATTCCTTCGTCCCTGTAGCCTCCCTCATAAAATACTGTACCTTCACCGACTCGATGCCCTTTGTCAAAGGTACCCTCATAATAAATGGCGCGATATTGGTGGCCATCAAGCTCGAGGCTATAGGTTTCCCCATCACTGAAATTATTGTATTCTAAATGGCCCCATCCCTGCGGCATCCCATCATTCCAGAACCCGTAATAGAAACCTTCGTTGTAGCCTGAAGCGTGATATTCCACGGGAGCAAAAGGGAATATATATTTGGTAACTGGCAATGTATGATACATGCTGATAACGGTAACTACGATTCCGAGCAGTGAACCAACCTGTCCCCATATTCCATGTTTATCCTTTGCTTTGAGGAAGACCAAAAGCAATCCAATGGCTATTGCTGCTTCGATTATAGTAAGGAGCCAACTTAGCCAAGTTGGAAGAGAATCAAAGAAAAGCACGGAACCACCTTCTTTCGTAATGCGTTCTGCACTTTATTAAGGTCCTATTGACATATCTAACTTTCTGCGATGCCTGGAATTTACCCATTATATAAATTATTATATCATCACTTTATCCTCTCTTCAAGGAGCAGAACAGAGTTGGAGCAGTGTTTTCACAGGGAATGGACCACAACTCCGCAATGCGGGAATCTGGGCCAATCCAAATATCTATTTGAAAAAAATCTAGGGGGTGCCTTGAGCTACTCTTTCCTCTTCACCTAACATCGGCTGCCCACAAATCATTATGTACCTTAACGATACAAACTTTTTTCATATATATATACTGATGCCAGGTCCACATTTTCAAATCTAAGTTCTGCGCGGTCAGGGAAAAAGGTCATGATTGAAGCCCTTCCTGTGGGGATATTTAGAGAGAGTTGACTCGATGATTGAAGCCCAAAGAATATACGGGTTGCTTCATTTAGATTACATTCATGTACTAATTTTTCTTCATCTTGCCAGAACAGATTGAAGCTCCCAGGAACACCGTTGGAGCAAATGGCTTCCGTCATCCCGTCGTTATCAAGGTCTGAGAGATACATATCGCCCTTGCATGAAATAATTTTAGCAACATTATCGCCCTCCACTCGATAGAAATCAAAGGTAATACTCCCTTCTTCCGGCTCATATTTGAAGACAAAGCCATCGCTTTCCATTATGTTCTCAAAGGGAGTCAACCCTATAGAACCTTCATTGAATGGGAAATGCAAGGAGTATAAAGTATCCAAAACTTCTTCGTGCCCATCTTCTTCATCTTTATATATGCTCAACAATTGACATGATGTCCCATCCGGTTTAACGTAAAACGTCCATTTCTCACTGTAATCAAGAGACAATGAGTATCCTTTTGCAACCTCTTCCGGCAGAAAGGGCTGAAGTGCCAGCGGCTCTTCATCTGATGAGGAGTCGCCGACGGAATTCCCTCTACATCCGCAAAAGAAGAAAAAGAGGATTATACATAAAAATAGAAGCGCACATTTTCGACCCAACTTCTTTTACCCCCATCTTTCTTGGCCTTCCAAGCCAAATTCCAAAGTCCAAGAGGCCTCAAATACAATGCGATGCTCTCTTAGTTATATATTGTTTGGGAAGTAGAAAATATTTCATCAAATCCGAAAGGAAACCGGCGATGGAGGTACCGGGCCTCGAGGAATCCAAAACCGGGGACTGGCATAATTATTTTCTGTCAAAAGAAAGCCCCTTGCCAAGACTGGCAAGGGGTATATTCTATGAGAGTCCACACTCCCTAGAAAAGAAGGGAAGCAATAGCTGTCAAAACTGTTGCCTAGGTTTGCTGAATAAGCCCCTCACTCAAAACCATCATAAGGTTTCTATCAGCTACTAAATGAGATAGAAATCGGAGACTTTGCAGCTAAAGGGCTGCCCCCATATGGAGCAATTTTCAGAGAAAATGGAAAACAAATTTCCCCAACGTCTTTCCAAGCTTCCAGTGGAGCAAGGTCAGTCATTTCTCTGGAGAAAACAACCTTACTATCCGTGGTGCCAAGGGTGATATCGACAAACTGCTTTTGTTTAGAGTCTTTAATTTGTAACTGAACTGCCTCCACACCTTGGGATACTTCAACTACAAATCTCATTTGTTTTCCATGTGACGCAAACCTCGTCCAATTTTCGGGCGGGATATAAGAAAGCAGAGTCATGACAAACGCAGTCGACGGCACTTCCTTGACAGGAGGCAAAAATGTTGATTGTACATACAGCACCCCTCGTTCAGAGGCGCCTATTTGCGGGATATCCCGGGTAGCTGAATACGATTTGACAACTTGGATAGCCCTTGACCGAAGGTAGTCCTGAAAAATAGAGAATGGTTCGCTCCCTGCCTCTCGCGGCCTTTCTGCATTTGCGTACTGTGTTACGGGGCCATTGATTATGCCCGCCATGACTCCGGAAACATCATGCGCATCCTGATAGATTGTAATGCATGTATTTGCCTCCCCCGCAGCATGGTCGAGACGGGAAATCAAATCCGAGTTCATTTTAAGATATTCTTCTATTTTTTCTTTTGAATCAAGGCAAAAGGGAGGAGCCTTTTCAATAGAGGCGTGTATTTCTGAGATAATATCGTCAGCAAGCCACTTTGAGAGCTTCTTTTTGAGAGCATCTTTTGTTAGTGATGCTCCCTTCTTTATGGAATCCCAGGCAGCTCCAGAAGCTATGGAAAGTAAAAAACCGCTATCCATAAATACATTCTCCTTATGATTTATTTGCTGCTATATGCGATGAAATGCACTTAAAATCAGATGCAAAAGCGTCAAATCTTATTGGATGCCTTGAAGTACTGAATTTCAATACGGTTGATTTCCTTCGTTTTTATCGCAACAAAATTTTCCGGACGGTCTTTATAGGAGTACAATGGTTTATCCAGGCTTTCCGGAGGGCAAGGACCCTTCGAAATGCTCCATGTCGTATATGCCTGTAATTCAATCCAGGTATCACTTCCGTCAGTATAGAACCGTCGAAAGGCGCCCCTATATGTAACTTTCTCGTCACTGAGAAAAACTTGTACATAGCAGCCTCGCTCTATGTCCGTAATTCCTTCCCATATGGATTCTTCAAGCCTGACCCCCAATACATTTCAAAAGCTTCTCAATGTCAACTGTCAAATTGCTTCACCCCAAACGGCCTTCTGATTAACGTGTTAACATGCAATTATCGTTTACCTTTGCCCCCCGATGGTCCATCGTCCTCAAAATCAGGGGAGGGAGACTGTCCACCCCAATTCAAGATGTCCAAAACAGGGACTATCTGCTTGTATACCTCGCTCGAACTAGGAAAGACAGCTGATACCCTATGTCCAGCAAGAAAAGACCGCGTTTGGGCGAATCGATAGACTTTATCAAGTCCTGTAATGGGGTAAAGTACGCCATTTACTTGTAACGTCTTCGATAGCGTTTTTTTCGGAGTTATTATAGGTGCTTTATAAGCTTTTCCAGCGAAGGGTTTATGGTTTTCCCGTTGGTGGCGTGCAGATTTATGTAATTTGAGCTTACGTTGATGTGGCAAGGCTCCCGCAAAATTCTTTCGCCACTTGGGCCGTACATCCTTTATTTCGGGCAAATCATTTGGGTCATCAACCGGAACAAGTTCCCCGGAAAGAGGCTGAAATGCTGACCGAATGAGCTTATTTTGCTTAGTAAACTCTTTAATTAAGAGCCCGGAAGGTAGCGGAGTAAGAGAGATAATTGTTTCTTCGCGTCTCGGAACACGTCTTCGCCTGGGTTGAGGCCGTGCTGCATCTTCGCGTCTTTTTTGGGGTTTCCCTTTGCTAAGAGACATTTCTGCGGCCTCCCTTTCAAATATGAAATATATGCAGAGGAAGACAATGAGAGGGCTTCTACCTTGGCAGCGAGTGCTACACCTGAATTTAATTATAGCACAATCCGGGATGAAAACAAAGTACTATCTGTCCTATTTAAGTAGAAAGTCAGCCTTGCCCACATAAACAATCATAACCTTTTCTTATGATTTCCGCCATTAGCATGCGCCTCTTTTCAAGAAAATCCGGGTATGGGAGGGTCGTCCAGTTATCCGGCAAGGCGTTTTCCATACACATTTGCCCAATGCTCTCTGCAGTCATTCCAGACGTCAACGTGGACCAATACATCTCCGGTGCGCTATCAGACGCTGCGCAGTTTTCCGGCCATTCAATGTATGTAAAATTCGCGATTTGATTTCGCAGCTTGTCATCAACAATACCAATTAGCGGGAGATACTCCTTAGGGAATAGGTGATGCTTTTCGATGGCCGACCTAGTTCCACTGGCACCCGGGGAAAACAAGTTGCGGATAGGGGTAGTAGAGAACAAGACTTTTGTTCCAAGAATGTTCTGAGCAGCGCAAAAAGCGTTCCAGGCCGGGCTAATGGCAGCAGACGTGGCCAACGCCTCAGGCAGCGTGATTCTGAAGAAGTCCTGAGTAAAAACAGCGGATATTTTTGCAGTTAGAAACGCCTGAAATTCCTCGGCAGTATGAAGTCCTATGACCACGTTCAGGTCAGACTGTGTATCCGTTTCATAAGACCCCGTATAGTAGCTTGAGACAGACACCATGTAGAACCATTTTGAGATAGCTTTCCGAAGGGAAATTGTATCCATTCCAAAATTATATTTTCCTATAAGATACATCACATAGCTGTAAACCAAGGCGTTTTCAGAAGCAATCAAAGAAGGGGAGAGGTATCCTGATGACAGGATGCAGTTAATAAAGGAGTGCCAATTGTTTAGATTCAACACTTCGTCCAACCGCTTTGTGAGCTTGGCAAACATCTCCTCTCTCAACTCTTGCCGGTATATACCCTTTTCCATATCTTTGCCCCGGAGTAGCATGTAGGCATATTTCAGACGCGCTCGCTTGAATCCATATGCCATAACAACCCGGATAATATGGGATGGTTTCGGCGCAAACAGCTGATTGAACGAGGTGCCGTTGGCCACTGGGATGGTCGCGTCCTGGCAAAATTTTTCAATGCGCTTACGCTCCCTCTCATCGTGGACGGATATCAAGGTTAGAATGAAGTCATTCTCATTCAAGTTTTTTCCGCCGGAGTTGACCCGGACAAAAACATCCGCTACGGCTTCTTCATCAGCATCATCGGTAATACAAAGAGTTGGAATCATATAATCCTTTAGATTAAGCAAGTCCTGAATGTTCTGCGCAATTAACTGCTGCTCCTCACCGGTTAACGAATTGCCGTCCCGCTGCCGCACCGCATCCAAGTCACTAATAAATGAGCTTATGAATGAAAAAGAACTGTTTGCGTTTTTATATACCTCACTGATTTCCGCTATCCATTCAGCACTCCGGCGATGCGCGGCGGAGGTCACTTCAAACTTCCTCTGAACAGGGTTAAAAGCGATGCTAATGGGCCGCTCTTTGAACTTAGAGTCAAGGATGGGTTTCCCATACATAACCGCATAAAGCGAAGTAAGTCGCTGCTGTCCGTCGATAATCAGTTGCTTGGGAGTTTCGTGGGTATGTGGAGCCAGTCCAATTTGCCTCCCACTTTCTTCGCTGTCCGCTGGAGCGTCCCAAAGCATGAGATAGCCCACTGGATATCCCTTCATCATGGAATCAAACAGGTCCCTCACCTTGGAGTTTTGCCATACAAAGAGTCGCTGTAAATCAGGAAGCCCCAGCTTACCGGTCTCAATATCCAACAAAAGATTTTCCAGCTTGTAATCCACTCTCTTATACAAAACATTTGCCATAATCACATCTCCTGGTCATGAGTATTTGGGAATTTTTCTTTAGTATATACAACGCGAGTCATTTAGGCGAGATGCCCTTGCTGCCCGAAAAGGATATTGTTATATTCCACAAGGCTAGTTCCGCCAATTTGTGAGAAGAGCATATGGACTCTATAGATTTTCGTTCGACAAAAAAGGATAAATATGGTATAATCTGATGCAAGTTCTTGGAAAACGACCACCAGTTCAGCATTTTGGAAGGAGGAGATTTAGCATGTTCAGTTTCGATGGGCATTTAGTGCAGGTAGAGATGGGAACAGCCGCCTTACAGCGGTATTCCAGCAAAGACACCCGTGGGTTATGGAAGAAGCTAGTTGGGGAACCACCCCCTGGTTGGGGTGATGACCTGATTCGAGAAACTAGCCAGCTGCAAGCGAAATTACAAGGCGAAGGGGTTTATTTGCCAGGAGTTCTTTTTTCGCCTGCGCAGGAATTGCCAGCAAATTGCGTCCGGATAACATTTGGCGTATCTAGTACGGATTTTGACGCCAATCAACTTCATCCCATAAATGTGCTGGACCACTTGGCACGAAAATACCAACCTCCGGCAGAATTAACAGAAAACTGGGTTTTAGACCAGCTTTTTATCGCTTTAAATCATATTCAGAGGCGAGAGTTTCAAGAAGCCATGAACAAGTTGGCGCTGGTGTATTATTGGGGAAGCCTTATCGATTATCCGACCGTGCGTGTGGTGGCACTCTTAAATATTGGCGGACTTCTTTTGATAAACAGTCGTCCAGATGATGCATACACCAGCATACGCCAAGCCCAGTTTATTGTGGAAAAAAAGGATTTTCATGACCCATATCTGCGGTTTTACACACGCGAAGCTTTGGCTGATATTGCGTATGCGAGGGGAGATTTCCAAGCAAGTGGTGCGCTGCATCTACAAGCCGCAGATACTATCCGTCCGTTAGGGGAAGAATATTTTTTACTTTCAGCTCTACATCAAAGCATTGTACCTTTGATGGAAGCCGGAGAATACAAAGTCTGTGTAAAGGTACTGGAAGAAGTAGTTTCCCTGGTTTCTAATGCGGACGAGGATTATGGAAATACTTTCTGGGCGGACCTATATCACCTTCGCTCTGATTTGGCAGACAAGACCGAGGAGGAGCTTTTAGAGAGGAAAGAGCAACTACAAGGTCAAGTGCTGGAACTGCAAACCAGATATGACAAATTGGCCCAAAAAAAAGAAGCTCTGGGAAAACTTGCTGTTGCTGTTATCCACCTAGGGGGAAGCGTCATCCAGTACTACATGGGGGCATTGAATTCTGGAGACAAGTATTACGACCAGCACATACAAAATCATCTAAAGGTAGGACAGGCGGAGCAGCTTATAATTACGCAGATATCTAAGACGGGCTCAAATCATATAAGCTAAAGGAGTTCATCATGGAAATTGGAAAAGTTGGGCAACTAACAATAAACCAGCACGGAAACGGAGCTAATATTGTAGGGGATGTCATAGCACCTACGCCGCACCAATCTGGGTCAGCGGCACACATGCAGCCTGAGCACAAAGAAAAAGTCTTCATTGTCCATGGCCATGACGAAAAGTCTGTATATGAGCTGAAGAATTATCTGCAAAATACACTGAAGTTTGCAGAACCTACAGTATTATCCAGTGTGGCGGGGAAGAGCCGGACTGTTATAGAGGCATTTGAAGAAGAGGCCGCACAGGCATCTTTGGTCTTTGTTCTCATGACGCCAGATGATGCACAAGGGGATGGCCGGCTCCGCGCACGCCAGAACGTGGTTTTTGAACTCGGGTACTTTTGGGGAAGATTAGGTCGGCGCAGTGGGCGTACGATTGTGCTTCTTCGAGGTGACGTGGAGCTGCCTTCTGACATTAAGGGGATGCTTTACATACGGTTTGACCACGGCATTTTGGCAGCAGGGGAGGAAATTCGCCGAGCCATAGAGGCTGTAGCAAGAAGTAATTGATAGAAGCCTTCCCACTGCTTCTTGGTTAACCAATAATTCCGAAAGCAAAAGCCCTGGTTGAGTCCCAGGGCTTTTGCTTTTTATTCACTATATCGAACTGCAGAGTCTCCTCGATTTGCACATGGTGTCCGTCTCTTTGTGTAAACCAAAATCCCAATTACATTCCATCAACATTTTGCCCCATCATGCTTTTTGCGTAGAGGTCGGTAATCGCCTGTGCATCTCCGCCATTAAGCTTGGAATTGATTTCTGCCGCCTTCCAAATATCCCCATGTGCTTCATATAAATTTCTCTCGTAAAAAAGATATGCGTCTGTATTGTCCGGCGGACATAATCGCTTATAGGTGTCTAAAACATCTACCGCCTGCTCAAAGAAGGAATCCCGCTCCGCCGGATTATGCACCATCAACATTTTTAGGGTGTATGCATGGGCGATGAGAAAGTAGGGGTCAGTAAACTCCTCGTTAAAGGTAATTGCCCAGCGTAGATTTTTGACGGCCGCATCAATATCCTTTTGATATGATAGCGGGATATGTACCTGGCAAAGAAGTTGGGTTCGGTTTCCTCCCAAATGTTCGTATTCAACAATGGCTTTGAGCATAAAGCTTGCAAGGTTGAAATGAGCCTTAGAATCGCGATAATCAAGTTCCAGAGACCGCCGGAAATGGGGGAGGGCGGCTCGGACGCCAGTAATCCCGGGCATTACACTGTTAATACAATGAGCGTAATTGCGGTAATACACTGACCGTGTGAAGGACCTATCATAGTCCGGCTGGTCAAAAGCATCTTCGCCATCAGGGTAACAGGCTATATAACAATACTTTTTTGCCGCTTCTATGTCCCCAGGGGCCTTTAGGTAGCCGTACTTTTGATAATAGCTGTACCCCATCGAATTGTCCAAATAGCTCTTAATCTTTTTCGTTACTCCGCCTGGTAAGGACTTGCCCAAAAGGTTCAAAACACGGTTATAATCTTCAATGGATTCGGAGAGAAGTTCGCAGTACTTCCGTATACCATCTGCTTGGTTGCGGTCTGGAGGATTCGATGGGCGGATGCTGTAATAAAAATTAAAGTCCGCTCGACGGAAAAATAAAAAGGACTTGTAAAAGTAGAGGGTTCCCATCTCCTCTAGTTGCCTGGAATCTCTGTCAAGCGCCTCTCTAAATTGCTGGCAATAGTCCTTCCCAGCCACATAGAATTTTTCAATCACGGCCCGATTTCTTTTATTATAGCCATCCACTATGTTTGCAAACGATTCCTCAATGAGGAGCATCTCTGAAAGAAGAGCAGAATCCAAATCCTCAAGCCGAAGCTCTGATATGCTATCAATAAAAAGAACAGACATCTCGTCCGTCTGAGTCTTCATAAGCGAAGACAGCAATAATGACCGAACGGCGGCGTTCTGATTCCGCTGGGTAGTCTTTAACCTCTCCTCAACCGTCTTTAAATCCGCAATCTGGCTTTCGAGCGTAACCAGGTCATCCTTGGCGATTACATTGTAGATATTAAGGCCAATCCAAACCGATACCGCTATTGCGATAATAGCCAGTCCAAATTCGAGAAGGAAAATGACGGTTGAGGGAAGGTCCATTTCATCAGAAACATAATCGATGTTTCTGATGAAATGAATGCTCCACACAACAAAGACGAAGATTACGACAATAGAGAGCGCAGTGAAAAGCCACGCCCCTAAAAACCGGCTGTACGCAAAACTCTTCCTTTTAGGTCTTTTCATGTCAAATATGGAACCCTAAACTATCGGCCTGGAAAATCAGAAATTCGAAGATTGCATCGTCAACCGTAAGTTCCCTGCGGTCCATCGCCTTTATGAAGTTCTTTATTCTTTTGGACTCAGGCTCTGGAATGGTCAAATGAAGGACGGGGTTATCCAGAGGCGTAAAATCAAACCCGTTGTCGTGACCCCAGAGACCAACAGCAATGCTTCCGTACCCCTCCTTCACGGCTTTTTGGAGATTCTCCCTCGTAATGCTTGCAATAACCGCCTCTGTGGGAGAACACTTCACTTCCGCTGCGATTGTGCGAACCAAATCCTGCATCGCAATATTCTCTGTTAGGTTTAGTACATAATCCATCTTGTAGTGCGACAGTCTCCAATGGCAAGGGGACCGTGCGCATCCTCCTTTCATCATCTGTTTCCACATTGTATCCCGGAATTCGACAGAATTCAAGAGGGGAATGGGGTAGTTTCGTTTCATCCCAATAACAAAGGCTATACCATCTCCACTGTCCTAAACGTTTCTGTTTCCGCCTGGGTAAATTATCCGAGCATGCCGGTAGGCAGACCAATCCAGGCATTGCCCACACCGGTCACAATAACTCATAAATTCCCGCTCCATTGTAATCTTGCATCTAGGACATACATAAAAGGAGATATCATGGAATGCCATTAGCTCTGTTACAAGCATGGGCACTCGAAATTGGGCAGACGTAAAAATAAGACTCAAAAGCCGATTTTGCCCAAAAAGTTCCAAGCCAAGATGGAGTACTCTTTCTATTTTTACTGCATTTTTTTATGTCGTTACGCTTCCAGGAGCTGAAATATCCCATGAACTCCATCAGCGCATAAGGACACTCGCACTGGAGGTCCTTCAATGTACGAACCACAATCTGGACTCCGGCTTCAATATCTTCCTGGGTTCTATCGTGCGATTTATGACCTAAATCACTCTGCTGATAAACTGGTGAAGTCATAATCTTATTGAACATAGCCATGGATATACTCCTCCTGTATTTATTCATAACTCACAGACAAAGCCTTACACATTGTATATTGTTTCAGCTTACAAAAATATTTCACTTTATTAAGATTTTTAAAAGGGTATCCCCTCTCTGAAAAACCGAGAGGGGAACAGGAGGGACGCGTCAATTCGTTTGGTACTTAAGTATAATTGCCAGGAGACTCTGGTAAACAACTTCTCTATCGGCAGGAAGCGTTATACGCAATACGTACTCTTCGTGGCTTTCGTCTGTCGATTGATATTCTGGGTTAGCATACTCAACCCATGAACTCTCACAATGCTCGTAAGAATCAATTTCACTTTTGAGCATATGAAAAATTTGTCGGTAATCTGGAGCTACTAAACTAATCCGAAAATTCATATACACACTGCTGGCAAATTCACGATTTCTTGATGGGCCACTCTCTACAAGACTGAATTCTGGATTTGCATGAATCCCTTCGTATATGCCCGTAGTCACTCGATAAACATCACAATAATCAATACCCAAGCGGCTTCTATAGGATATCTCTAAAAAGTATTCCAGGCGGATGGAGAGACTGTCTATCCCATAATTTGCTTCAAAGTAGCCAGTTGCACCGGCTAAGTATTCGGTCAGGGATTCACTGAAATCAGAGTCCTGAATTGACGCAATCACTTTTTCTTTTGCGTCCCGTTGGGTAACCTTATAAAATTCAGAACATGGCAAAATCGGAACAAGGAACTGGTCAACCGCAAGAATGTCAGGGCCATCATCCTCAATCACTGCAACTCCTCGACCTTCATAGAAAGGGCCCGATGGGCGATAGCAAGACACTATCAGATATGGATATACACTTACTTCAACCATACCCGATGTATGCCCATCAGATACTATATCTGCTCCCACGTATTTGCTTTCATCCTCAGCCAAACGAAAAGACGGTCCTATGCTAGGCATTACCAAGTTTTCCTGTACTTCGTCTTGTCTTTTGCTGGTCTGGTATGACAAGTATAGGCTGCATGCTGATATCAACAAGCTGAAAATAGGTATCAGCACCAGTAATATCTCCTTAATTTTTTTTAGCCTATCCATGCTTGTCACCTCCAGCGCAGGGGGACCATTCTCAAAGCACCACTTTTTCTCATATATTCTTATTCTACTACACAATATGGGGGCAGGGCAATAAAATTGGCAAAAGAAGATGGCTGGTCATGTTGGTACAATCACAAATACCCGACATAAAAGGGAAACCGGACAAAGGGAGGGATGGATTCCAGTTCCCTTTGGCCGGTCAAGCGCAGAAAAGTTGTCTAAAATATCACCTGGAAATTTTTTTTAGTCTCAATGCTTAGGCTTGGATTCTTTTCAAAGAAGCCCAAAATTAAATCAGAAATTTCCGTATTGATTTCCTTTACAATTGGGCATCCCACATAAGAGGGGTATCCTCCTGTGCCGCTGGCGCGATAGCTGTTGAGGCAAATTGTAAACTCATCCTCATCGAGAACCGGTTTTCCTTTGCGTAGCAAGGCTGTAATACGTTTCCCGTGAGGCCTGGAAACATCTACAACGTAATCTACGCCAGAAAAGTAGTCGTAATTGTAATGTTCAACCTTGGGTTTCAAAAATGTCTCAGAAACACATAACTGCCTGTCTTCATCTAAATCGAAATATTCGGCGCTGCGTTCCATGGCTTCACGAAGAGCTTTCCCAGTTACCCTAAGAACCGTAAGAGTGTTTGTGTAGGGATATGCTATCAACACATCCCGGCGCTTTACCATTTGGGGCAAGCCCCAGGTTTCATTGGCCAAGCTGGTAGCTGACAGTTCCGCTCCTGACGCTGCGAGCTGAACTTCATTGAAAAATGTTGCCATTTCGCTGCCCTCTGCCGCCATAATCAGGGGAGGGGAAGGAAGCAGCGGCTTGTCAAGGTGGCCAACAACCACATCAAGCCAACCCTGGGCGCCCTGCTCCATGGACTCAAATTTCTTTAGCAGAGAAGGGTCGCAGACACCCCCCGCCGAAAGTATCTTACCCTCAAAATTTGTTTGACCATTTGAAACGGTAACTTCGATGGAGACAGCGCTTTTGCCCCTGTCAGGCGGCTGAACAATAAAGGTTCCAGATACCGTCTGCCCAGTTATTGACATGTGCTGATGTCCCGTCAGCAGGATATCAAATTCCAACGCCTCGCAAAGCTGGTAAGCAATATTTTCCGTTGTATTTGAGAGAATCCGGCCTGTTTCCAAATCACGTTCAAATCCGCCATGGTATATGCAAACCGTGATGTCAACGTTGCCCCTTAGTTCTTGCAGCGCTTCTTTGGCTGCCTCCAACGGGTTTGATATCTTTAGTCCAGTTAGGTGCTCCGGCTTTTCCCATACGTTTACATAGTCAGTCACAATCCCGACAATCCCAATTCGAAGTCCGTTTTCAAGCACATGAATACGGGAGGGGAAACGTACGGTGCCATCTTCATAAGCTGCGTTTTGACACACGCATCTGGCCTTGAGCGCATTTAAATATGAGTCAAGATACTCCATCCCATAATTGAAATCATGATTGCCAAGGGTTACATAATCATAGCCGCAGCAATTCATGATTTCTGCAAATTGGCTGGCCTCTCCAATGGAGTCGTGACAAAACGCACACAACGGCGAACCCTGGAGAACATCTCCTCCGTCGATGAACAGTGTATTGCCGTCTTTGTGGAACTGATTTACGCACTTAAAGAGCCCTATATCGCATTCCTCGGCGCTACGATAATCTGTAGGGAAAACATAGCCATGCGTGTCAGAGGTAAAATAGATTTTCAAAGTTTTCTTTTCCATACTTACCCCCTTGTGAGCTTTGTGCGTATTTTAGCAGAAATCCACTCGATAATCATCACCAGGACAATCAAACCAAGCAGAATTGACCCAACCTCGTTCCAACGGTAAGAGCTCATGGCGAAAATCAAAGGTGCGCCTATTCCTCCAGCACCAACAAGGCCTAAGACAGTGGCATCCCGGAGGTTCATATCAAAGCGGTATATCAGTGTAGACATGAAGTCAGGGAATAGCTGCGGCAAAATTCCGTACCGGATTTTTTGGAAAGTTGTGCAGCCAGCTGCATCTAAGGACTCCAGGATTCTCTTGTCCAAGTCCTCAATGCTCTCTATAAACATTTTTGACACCATCCCAATTGAACAGAGTGACATTGTAAGCAACCCGGCAAACGGCCCCGGTCCCGTGACACGGATGAACATCAGGCCGTAAATGAACGCTGGCACGGTGCGGATTGCGGCAATAGCCAGGCGCCCGACCAGCGCGATGGGACGGGGCATCAGGTTGGACGCTGATATGAAGGAGAGAGGGACAGAAATGACAGCGCCAACAATTGTCCCCAGAAATGCGATGCAAAGCGTTTCTAATAGGAGGTACAGCACACCGGAATTGGTAAAATTGAAGAGCAATTTTGTATCTGGGTGAAAGATTCCTGACAAAATGTTCTTTGCCACGCTTAGTCCGCTTCCGGTGGTGTCATTGATAACAATTGTCGAACTCGACCAAATCAGCATAGCCGCCACACCAAAAACCAGAAGCAGCTTATAAACCCACGTTTTTGGCGCATTTTCATATGCGGCAGCAATTGTTTTCTCCATTTTGACACCTCCTGTCAGGTCAGGCGTTTGCGGACCGCATGGCTAAGCCCCTCAATGGCAATTACGGTCACGAACAGAACGATTAAAATCATCCCAACGCTGCTATACTCTCTCCAGCCAATTTTCTCATTCATTATCAGCCCTAAGCCGCCTGCTCCCACATATCCCAAAATGGACGCATAGCGAACATTTCCCTCTAGGCAAAAAAGGGATACAGACAGGTAAGAGGGGAGGACCTGCGGAAATACTGACGCAATAAAGGCCTGTAGCCGCGTCGCACCTAATGCTTCCATCGCCTCGAAAGGCCCCATATCCACCGTTTCGATAATCTCAAACAGCTGTTTACCTACATACGCAAATGTAAAGACGGCAATAGCGCATGTGCCGGCCATTGTTCCAAGCCCAAAGATATAGGTAGCGATAAGAGCGCAAACCAGGGTTGGAAGAGTTCGAACCAAGCTGAGGAATAGGCGAACCACAAACACAAGTGCCCTGTTGGTTACGATGTTGCTGGCAGCCAGTATAGCAAAGGGGATTGACAAAACGGCACCGATAAACGACCCCAAAAGTGACATTTTGATGGTATCAAGCAGAGGTGTCCAAATTTTGGGAAGATATGACGTATTGGGCGGGAACATATCGAACAAGATGTCAAAAAAACGCTGTCCGCCCGAGAGCAAAACAGAAAAGCTGAAGCCGGTGATGCGAACAGAAATTGCGGTACAAACCAAAATGATTAGCATAATCAGGGGAAGGCGAGTGAACCTTTCCTCAACGACTTTCCCGTTGGAAAGCGTATGACGGCGTGGCTTAAAAATGCGGTCATAAAAGCTCATGTCTGCTTGCCCTGCGGAACAGCCTCCTTGTAAATGGCATCCAAAACGTCCTGGTTGACCTCTTTGGACGGGCCATCATAAACAATCTGCCCGGCATGAATACCGATAATCCGGCCCGCGTATTCTATGGCAAGCTCTACATGGTGAATATTCAAGAGAATGGAGATGCCCATCTCCTTATTTATTCGCACAAAATCCTCCATGACCTGCTTTGCGGTCACGGGGTCTAACGCGGCCACAGGTTCGTCTGCCAATATGATTTTTGGGTTCTGCGCCAGTGTGCGGGCCAAGGCAACTCTCTGCTGCTGCCCTCCAGAAAGCTGGTCTGCCCGAATATAGGCTTTATCCAGAATCCCAACTTTGTCCAGAGACTCCAATGCCGTAATTTTATCCTCCTTGCGAAATGCACCAAGCAAGACCCTCCAAAACGGCATCTCCGGCACCCGTGCGGCAAGCACATTGCGAATGACGGTTGTTCTGGACACAAGATTGAAAGACTGAAACACCATGCCGATGCCGCGGCGGAAACGTCGCAATTCTTTGCCCTTGAGGGTACTTACGTTGACACCCTCAACGGTCAATGTGCCCTCAGTGATGTCGTGCATCCGGTTTACGGAGCGAAGAAGGGTAGATTTTCCGGCGCCAGAGCGTCCGATGATGGCAACAAACTCACCATCCTGTATGGACAAGTTTATGTCTTTTAGCCCCACGGTCCCGTTCGGATAAACTTTCGATACATGGTCAAATACAATCATTGGCTTTCCCTCTTTTCCACAAGTATACCACGAAGGAGAGGACGTCCCCTGTGGCGCAAGAATATTGCGCATTCGTGGATATCCTCTCCTCCATAAGGTGGGTTAATGATTAGCCGGCGGCAGACAGCTCCTGAATAAGCTTCTGGGCAGCTCTTTCGTTATCATAATCGGAAGACTGTGCCTTCTGATAGCCATTATGGCTGTAAATCGCAATAACTTCCTTACCTTCATCCGTATTGCCGATGTTGATAAAGGCATTCTGGAGGGCCGCAATCATGTCAGCGTCCATAATCGGAGACGTTTTGCTTACAGAAACCGTATCGTTATAGATAGGGGCAGTAACTCCAATGAGACCGGTTTCGTCCCAAATTGAGCCCTCACGTCCAAACTCGGTATTCCACCGCTCCTCATAATCGCGGCGGGCATCCGCATAGGTTACCAGCACATCCACCTGGCCAGACGCCAAACGCGCAAATGCGCTGGCGTAGGAGTCAGACTGCACAGCATTGCTCAGGTCGGTGATTCCTTTCCCATAGCGGTCCTGCAGCCAGAGAGCAGGATAAATGTATCCAGCAGGGGAGGAGGAACCCATGACGCTCCAGTTCGCCCCGTTCAATTCATCCCACGTCAGCTCTTCACCGGCATTGACCTTGGAAGCCAGCGCCTGGCCCTTGTCAGAGGGGCCTGCGATAAGCAACGCACGGTAAGAGACCGCCTGCTTATCAGACGCCTCTGTAGGCGTACCGTCGTTCCAGTCCTTGGCTTCATCAAAGTCTTTGCTCAGACCGTCACGGGTCGCTGTCAGAATAACGTCGCAACCATCGTCGTATAAGACATAGGTGCCGCCAGGGATGAGGCCGACATCGGCAGTACCTGCGCTCAGCGCCTCGCCAACGGCCTCATAGGTGGTACCAACAGTGATAACAACCTCACCAATGTCATAGCCCTCTTTCAGCATCTCATCCTTCAGCAGGGCTTTAAGAGGTTCCGTAGCGGTAATGATTTCGCTGGGCTCACGGGAGGGGACAAAGTACACACTGAGTTTTTCGACCTGCTTGGGGCTGGATTCGACCGGAGCCGTATCAGGCGCTTGCTGGCCGCCATCGCTGCTGGCTTGGTCTTTGTTCCCGCCGCAGCTGGAAAGCAGTCCGATACACATAACGAGTGTAAGCAAAAGAGCAAATGCCTTTTTCATGATAATCCTCCTAAAAATTGTTGTATTTAGATGTTATCCAATGGAATACGTCTGTGTGAGCTTGTTTGCGGAGCCGTTTTTGATGCGGAAGTTTGCCGTAGAGTCCGTGACGCTCTCGTCTATCCGCATAAGAACTGTTTTGGTCGCGACACCATTCTCGTCGGCTGTCATAGTAAAGACAGGAGAGTAGCCGTATGTGGTGCTCCAGGTCGTCCCATCAATGGAGAACAGAGCAATCTGGGTTCCTCCGGTCAGATAGCTTCCGACTTTAAGATTGGAAACCGTCTCGTTGGCGCCGAGGCCGCTGATTTGCAGCATGACTGCCGTGTCTTCCCCGGGGCGGACCTTTTCAGGCAGAAACGCCGCATAAGTGACGCCCGTAACAGGGGTATTTGCGGAAGCAGTATAGGAATTTGTGACAAGGTTCTTGCTGCCCTGCTTGAGCCGCATAGTAAACGGACCCGTCACGCTCTCGTTCAGGAAGAATACCATTGTCTTAGAAGCGGTTCCGTTGCTGTCCGTTGTAATGGAAAACTCGGCGCTGTAGCCATAGCTGCTCGGAAGGGCTTCGCCCATCTCCGCAAACTTGCCGATTTGCGTGCCGCCATCCAGGTAGGCCCCAACCTTGAACCCGGAGTAGGTCGTGTTTGCGGTAAGCCCGGAGAAGTAGATGGTCAAAGGCATTTCCTGGCCAGATACAATCTGGGAGGGGGCACCGATGGTATATGTATCATACTCGGTGGGGCCGCCGCCACCACCGCCAGTGTATCCATAAGAACCGGATTTGAACGTGCTGGCATCATACCACTTATAACCGCTCGCAGGAGCAGCCCAAGGCTCTGCCTGGGGTTCCGTGGAGAGACTCGGAGTCTCATAAGAGTGCAACTCTGTGGGGGTATCCAACGTAATGCCCTGGCTGGAGAAGCTCGTATAGCTTTCCTGTTCAGCAAGCCAGTCTGTCAACTGCGTCAAAAGGATGGCGTCATCCACCTCGGAAAATCCGTCATAAGTTTTCTTGGTTCCTCCGGTTTCCTCTCGGCGGTATTTAGGAGAGGCATCTTCAACAGCAGAGGAGTCACCAATAAACGCAGCCTTGCCAGCGCCAACCTTTGCAATTGCGACGTACGCACCTTCCTCAATGCCGCCGCCATTGTACACTCCATCATCAACAGCATTGGACCACCGGTCGCTGGAGGTCAGGCCAGAGGGGAGATAGACAATACCCTTTGCAATTGTGGGGTCGATAATCGCAACCGTGGAACCTGCGTGCATTGCGACAGAGGACACATTATTTGTAATGCCAAAGCATTCATCCGGACTGACAATCACGTTGGCGTTGATATCACCCAGCGCATTGTATCTGAACCGAACACCGAAATTATCGGCCAGCCAGTCGCTGCTCTGGACGCCGCTCATGGCCTCCGAGCTGGCCTCCTCGGCGCTCATGCCCGTTGTTGGGTCGGCATATGCACCGCGGCGGTACCCATTAAACACCTCAGAAGCATCCCAACGATTTTTGTTCCGGTCCGCATTATAGTGGTCCGCAACGAAAAACACGCTGCCTCCGTTCTGAACATACTGGAGGATGGCCGCCTGCTCCGTGGTTTTGTAGGGGATATTGGCCTCCGGGATGACAAACACATCATAGCTTGCCAGGTCAGAATACTCAATAGGTGTTCCCTTGCGAAGTTCTGTGACTACGTAACCATTGCCGGCCAGGGCATTTGCGTAGTCGGAAAACCCTCCATCAATTACCCAATCGGCGGCACCTGCCGTCTGTCCATGGGTGTTATCGAACAAGATGCTTTGCCCGTTGGCGTTTGTCGGCTGAATCACCGGGGCGGGGTCTGTGTACGACTCGGCCCTGGCGGCCACCGGTACCGCCTGCAGTATGAAGACGAGGACCATCATACAGCTTAATACTGTCGCGATTCTTCTTTTCATAGTTACTCCTTTCTTACCCGGTCTGACTGTTCCTTCGAATGGCGCTGCATGTAACAAAAAAGCAGCATGCTACACCGTTGAAATCAGTATAGCATACTGCATATCGAAATATTTTCCCTCTTTTGTTATTTTGTAACTTTTTGGAAGGCGGAGGCAGCTAAGTTCGCTTCTGCCTAAAATAGCATCCCATGAGTTCCTCAAATGCCAGTATGACCCGACCGAAAAAAGGATTTGGAATTCCACCGACCAGTGTCTGCTTCGATTCCTCAACAGTAAACGTCAAATCGGACAGTGTAGCAAGAGTAGAATTTGCACGTTTCGTGAACGATATCACCTTAAAATCTTTTCTCTTTGCCATACGAACATCATTGATAATCGGCTCTGTCTCTCCGCTTTGAGAAATCGCTATCATGAGGGAGGATTCAATATTTGTTGTTATATCTTTGTTTTGCTCGTGAAAAATCATAAAGTCGTAAAAATGAAGCTGATTGTAAGCCGTAAATCCAAAAACGGCAAGCCTTTGGGTTATATAGTTCGCAACAAGGTCTGAAAACCCTTTCCCATCAGCAAATATTTTCCCACTCTGAAACTGAGCCAGGAGCTCACAAAACTGCTTCCCCTTCTCGGCATCATAGTTGTCAATCAGGGTTTGCAGCTCCGATTGGTCCCCTTCGCTTTGGCCCATTGACACCCTCTGAGAAAGATGGTAGTATAACTCGCTATACCCCTCATATCCTAGCCGCTTGCACATCTTGACTATAAAAGTTGTTGAGACGTAATTTTCATTTGCAAGCTGCTGAATTGGAACTCTACCCTCTCCTTTCTCAATATATTTTACAATACAGGTGATAATATTGGACTCTTCCGGCGAAAGCAGGTTAGTCAAAAGATAGTGATTCCCACCCATTCAAACACTCCCTCTCTATGAAAACCACTATGGGAAGTATGTATTTCAGCTGATTCTGACAAGATTATACCGCAAACCACTCAAAAAGACAAGCTCCAATTCATACGTAAGCCGGATAAGGAAGACCTTGGGATAAAGAAGAGCCTCAATTGTGCATTTATTATATATGTAGGAAGGATTTGACAAAGCATGATGGTGGCTTTGGAAAAGGGAAAGCACTTTGTGGCCCGACACTGCTCGGGAGACGGGATGAATGGAGTAGGGGAGGGGCACTCATCTCATATCATAGTCGATATCGGGCCAGTGTGTCCCAGGCCCGGGAACGGTGGCCGCTCTCATCTTGTTAAATCATAACCACCGGCCGTGCCGGTGGTTTGCACAGGCCCCCTTGGGGCCTATTACCAGCCGAGCCTATAGGCTCATCAGATTTCTTTCGCTTGCATGAGATGCCCTACCGCTATTGAAATAGCGGTGGGGTATCTCTATTTCTCTCTGCTCATATTTTCGGCGTTTCCTTCTATCGCTTTTAATAGTGGTTCCTCGCTTCGCTCGGATATTTTTTCTGGGCATAGCTAAAGCTTTTTGGAACCACCAGCATTGCTGGTGGTTTTCTCTGTACAATGAAAACCCCTTGCCAATGAAGGCAAGGGGAGGAGGGTTGTACTGGAGTTGGCTTAAAGCACCCTATGTCCGCACAAAATTGCCAATCCTCAAGTGAATAATTAGGGGTGGGAGATATGCGACCAATCGTTTGTGTCAATTTGCCCTTGCTTATAGTTACCACTGCCCCTTACATCGCCACCCTCTGTGAGGACAAGGGTAAATCCATATCCAGCGGAAACTGCTACGATTTTATTGTCGGGCAGGTCTTTGAGCTGCTCATAGATTTCATCTTCGTCGTGCAGAGTTGAAACAATGGTCCCATCGTCTTTCAATCCAACTGTATGATAAGCGCCCGCAGAAACCGCAACAAGATTAGACCATTCCGGGCCCGTTACTTCGCATTGACCATCATCCCGGTCTCCTGCTGCCGCAAGAGTCCCATCTCCTTTCAGCCCAATCACATGGCCCCGCCCTTGGAAGCCAGGGCTGCTGCCTCCTGTAGATATGGCCTTTAGGTTTGTCCATTCGCTTGCATTGGCTTTGATTTCTGCCGCAATTTCGTTGCTTCTGTAACCGACAATATAGACGTTTCCATTTTCATCAAACACATCCCCGTCGGTACCCAGGCCAACAGTATGCTGCCAGCCTGTGGAAATGGACGCGATATCTGTCCACGCGTCGGCATCTGTTTCTCCATATCCATCAATTCCTTGTGTCAACACAGTTCCATCTGCTCTTAACCCAACAATAAACTGCTGCCCAGTTGCCACCATTATTATGTCGCTCCACTGGCTTGGGTCAACCTTGTAGTCAGTAGTCCCTCGGGCAGAAATTACTGCGCCATCATTTTTCAGCCCCAAAATAAACGAGCCCATTCCAGATATCGATGCAATGTCAGACCAACCTTCGACTTCAGCCTCGTCGGCAAACTGCTCTCCAGCATATTCTACGCCTCCCGCCTCTGTTACGGCAAAAGAGCCGCGTATGCCAGCGCAAATTGTAGAGGCGTTCTTTTGAATCAAAGCGGAAACACAGGTATCCGCTTTGTCCGCGCTGTCTTCGTAGCTGGCCAAAGCCGTAAACAAAGCGTAGGCCCCCATATATTCACCACGGTTAAAAAGCCGCGTTGCTTCTTCGTAAATAGCTTGACTTCCATCCACATCAGCCTGTAATTTGCCTATCTTCTCCAGTTCTTTAAGGGCCTCCATCCTCCCATCAAAGTCCTCTGAGTTGGCCAATGCACTGAATACCTCTTTTGCCGCATCCAGCTTTCCGGCGGCGAGCATGTCGCTTGCGCTTTCGAACCGCCCCCAGTAATTCGCCTGCCGCAGCTGAAGAGGGCAGTCCTTATATTCTCCCAGGCTACTGAACGCATCGGCGGCCTCTTGGTATTTTTCGTCCCTCATCAATGTCTGAGCATCTTCATATCGGTCCAAGAGAGCCTGTCTATCCTGAAACGCATCCCAAACAGCAAATGTCATAATTGCCGCCAGCGCAAGAGCGAGCAGACCTACTCGAATCAGATTCTTTTTTGATAACTTCAAAGTTATATCGCCCCTCTTCTTGATTTAGTTTTTAGTGGGTTTTAGGGTCCTATTGCTTGTTTCCTCTAGTGGGGTCCACATACAGCAGTCTCCGCCCACAACAGATGCACAATAGGCATACAAAGATGCTCACACCAAAAATCCCAATTTTCCCATTTTCAGGAAGGGTATTTTTGGCTGGGTAAAATGCCTCAAAAAGAACCAAACATATGAGACCCAGGCCTCCTGCCTTGCCAATATACTTATTTCTGGCTTTTGCACTCATCTTTCGCTCTATATCAAAGGCCATCTCTAATAAGGTACCAGAGATGGCGAAGACCATCAAAAGAAAATCAAACAAATGCGCCTCACAAGCCGCTTCAATGTCAAAGTCCAACCGAATACAGTCAAGCCCTATTGCAACTACAACTGGGACCATTGACAGCACAACACCGAATATCAACCATCGATGGTATTTTTCTTTCGGAGAATAGGTGTTCTCCCCCATGCCATGACCTCCTTAAACAGCAAAAGATAGAATACTGTTCGGTGGCTCGTGTAATGGGATGCATCACTCCTCAATGGACTTATTCGACAAATTCCACCAAACTATGACATTATAGTCCAGTGAGATTGCGTTAGTCAAGAATGAAAATCAAAACAGAGAGGGCTATGCTGGAAAGCTAGGTATTATATGCTTAATTCTGAAATATTATATCGGACAAGCTCCGTCAATTATGTCGGATTAAGAAGAGAGTTTTCCTTCTAACATCACAAATACGGAACCGTTCCTTAACTCCCAGGGAGCATATTGGGGCTGGATTGGGGCTTGTGCCCCGAGACTGCTGGGAGACGTCTTGCCCAAGAGAAACTTATAGGCGGTATCCGACTGGTACGTCCCGGCCTGGAGCCAGTGGTAGTTCTTCATTTGCCAACAACAAGAGACCTGGAGAATCAATCTCCATTTTCTTCTGGGGACATCTGCTGACACCGCACCGCAACGCGCTGCCGCCCACCTGGGGTACAGGTGAACAGAGTCAGGTCCCATTCTCCGGCTTTCATGCCATCGATATCCGTCCCATCCAAGGTTTCTGTACCTGAGACGGCATAATGGAACTCATTGCCCTCAACATCTGCAAAAATGACCTCATCGTCAGCAACAAGCGAACCAATACGCCCGAAATGAGACTTGAAGTTGTGGGCGGCAATGATGCAGTCACCATTGTAGACGGAGCCCACATAGCGGCAGGGAGCCTTTGCTGCTCCCTTTGTGCTCCACTCGGCCTGGACCGGGAGAGTGAGGTCCAAAACCGGGATTTCAATGACGCCGATATAACTGCCGCCATCAATGACGATTTCCGGCATGTCCATACTGGCATCCAGCACATAGTTCGGGACGATTTCCTCTCCAATCGAAAACTCATCAGCCTGGATATCAGGAATTTCACTCAGGAGCTCTCCGACAATGACCTCGGAATCTTCGCCTGCCGTCTGGTCATTATGGAAGCTAATTCCCAGCAGGAGGCAGGCACCCAGAATAGACGCAAGGCTAAAGCCAAGAGTAATATAACTCAGGCGGAGCAGGTTCTTCTTTTTGAACAACGAAGCGCCTATGCCAGTCGAAATTCCTGCGGCACACAATATTGCAATCGGCCACAACAACATCCCCGTTTGAGGGAGCTTTGGCTTGGTAGGGGAGTTGGGATTTGTGGGAGTCTGAGGACCCGGGTCGGCTGGTACCGCCGGGTCAGGCACTGTCTCTGTAGGTGTCGCCGGAGGGTTTGGCTTAGATGGGACAGGGAGAATATCCGGCGGGGTCTCCTCAGAGTTGGTTACAACGAAGGTGACGCCCTGCCTTGAAACCGTGGTCACAAACCCATCGGGCACGGATTCCTCGACCAAACTCCAGAAGCAGTTATCATCCAGGCCCCTCCAGGTGTATGTCCAATTGTTATCCTCACTGAGCGTTTTTGTGTCATACACCCGGCCATTACGCAGAAGGTTCACGGAGATGGGTTCACGGCTGTAATTGCCGAAAGCCAAGTCCCAGACCTTGAGGACTTTCCTGATAGCTGTTTGCGGATGCGGAGTATCTGGCGGATTGTAAACCGATTCATGCTTCAGCTCAATTGCCGCATGAGTCTCCGTTTCACCATTCTGGATGAGATGAGGAATGAAAACGAGCGTGGGGACAATCTTATAGGTGTAGCGGCCGATGGTGGTTGTTTCCCCAGTTATCAGGTAAACGCCCATAGGCAGCTGGCCGAAGAGCACGCTGCCATTAGCGTCAGTTTTCGCCGCAACGTCCTCTTTGACGGAATCTCTTGACACATAGGAAGCCAGAGTCTGGGCCAGAGAAGCTGCAGACGCATTGTCTTGGATATTGGTGGAAAGATGATACTTGGCGTAGGAGTCGAACCACTCAATGCCGCCGTCATCGTCCAGGGCAGCAACTCGATGTGCCAGAATTCTCACGTCTTGAACCGGCTTATCATCGACCAGAAAAAGAGCGGAGATGCTCCCGCTTTCGGGCTCAGCGGCCGAGGCCGAGCCAACGACTGCTAGAGTCAACCAGAGGAGCAGGGTGGCCACGAGTATTCTTTTGATACGCAATCGCACGATTTCTCACTCCTTTTCATACATTTTAGTAATCAGGAAACTCTTGAGCCCCGGACCATGAGCCGGTGGGAGTTGACGCCGTATGGGGTGCAGGTAATCAACGTCACCTGGTCCTGCCCATCCTCAAACTCCAGGGGAGAGAAGTTATCCGGCAGGACCACAGAAATCTGGTCAACCTCATAAGAGAGCGTTTCGCCTAAGACGTTGACGCTGAATAGGTCGCCCTCTTCCAGCGTGTCGAGCTTTGTAAACAGTTTGGCAGAGGGGAGGCCGCAATGCCCAGATATGGCAACATGGGTATCCTTGCCGCCAACGGGCAGGGAACTGCCCTCAATGTGCCCAACTGCAACCTGGAGGATGGAGTCCTCCGTACCGTGATAAATGGGCAAGTCAACGCTGATTTTGGGAATCTCGACATAGCCCATGATTCCGGTCCCGGAGATGTCCAGGAGGGAATCATATCTGGCCGAATCTTCTTCTGACGGCGTAAACCGCTGCGAATCCATTACCAGGTCGCGGTTGTAGGCCCTAGCCGCATCCAGCATTTCCTGGACTTCGGCAGCGTCTATCGCGTCAACCATCTCGTTGTACTGGGCGATTGCCCTTGAGGCGTGAACTGTATTCCACCAGTTTGAAACCGTAGGATAGGCCAGCAGTCCAACTCCAACCACAAGAACAAGAATAATCAGAAGATTAAAAACGATTCCGCTTTTCTTTTTCACCATCTACAGCCTCCTTCGAAAAAGGGCAGGCACTTTTGTGCCTGCCCAGGGCGGAATTAAGAGTTCTCTTCCTTTTTCTTCATGATGGTCAGAATGATGCCGCCGGCAATCAGCGCCCCGCCGCCGCCGTAAATGGCATAGGTGCCCATTCCGCCGGTGGAGGGAAGACGGATTCCCGTGTGGTTCACAACAGACGTCGTCGCAGTACCCGCATCGATGGAGATGGTGAACAGCGCATCATCACCCTCGGAGAGGATTTTATCGCCCTGCTTCACAACCAGATTTGTCAGTTTCGGGTCATCGGAGTTTTCGTCCATGGCAGCCGCGATTTCAAACTCCACATCATCGGCCCTGTTGTAACCGTCAGGGACCTTGGTCTCAACCAGTTTGTACTTTCCAGCGTCCAGGCCGGTAAAGGTGAATTTCGTCTGGCCGTCCGCCAGAGCGTTCTCCTTATAATCAACGAACTCCCCATCTTCCTCAATCTGGAGTTTGAAGTTGGCCCCGGCCAGGGGATTGTTGTCCCTGTCGGTCTTATTCACGGTAACCTCAAATGTAAAGGCAGCAACCTTATCATCAGGGGTTGTGGAAGTGTCCCCCTCGGTGTAGGGGTCATTGGAGAACTCCAGGCGGGCAGTGTTGGGGTTGCCGGGATTGCCAATGTCCGCGGCAGCAGTCAATTCAGCATCATAAGTCACAATAACCTTGGCGTCTTTCGTAATGCTGCGACTGGCTTTGATGTCGTTAAACACAATCTCAAAGGAGCAGCCCTCATCCAGACCTTCCGTCTTAACGAAGTAATCGCTCGCCGCGACACCATCAACTGTTACCTTGATGGAATCAGCCTTGAGAGACAAGCCTCTGGAGAGGGAATCGTGGAAAATGTACATATAGGTTTTGTACCCGTCGATGTTATCCGGCATGGTACCGGTGAGCTTGAAGGAAACCGTGTCGCCGATGGCATAGTCCGCAGCGTCCACATCAGAGCCAGCATCCACGATTTTCTTTTCCAAAGTGGGAACGCCCTCTTTTGTACTGACGGTCACGTTTTCCTGTCCCGCCGTATCAAGCATAACAAGGGAGACGGAGTCCGGGTCAGCGCTGTTTTGGCTTTCGACAATCAGGTAGTAGCCCTGGTCGGCACCCGAAAATGTCTTCCCAGAAGCAGTTTCATCAGCGCCAAGGCTCTTGACCTGCGCGTACATACTGTCTGCAAAAGCGCGAACAGAGTCGGCGCTCATTTCGCCAATGTGGGAAATGATGCCGGCATCATCAACTTCCCCAGTAACGGTTTTGAGGGCTTCGCGATACTTCTCATTCACCGTGTAGGAGTAGTTATAGCAGGACGCATCATGTGTGTCGCCTTCGTGGCCATGGTCGCCCGTTTTCAGGCTGGTGGTCAGGGAAAGCAGCTGGTAGGCCTCAAACTTCTCGCCCTGGCCATTGATGGTGATGTCAGCTGCAAATGCCGAGACAGACAAGCAGGCGGACATTACTCCGGCAAGCATCAAGCTTGCAATTCTTTTTCGATTCATTCAAATTTGTCGGCGCGGATACCTGCTTGATATCGACTGCGAATAGCGCCAGCGCCTCCTTTCAGCTTTTTATGCAGGATTATAAAACCATGATATGCAAAGCACTAAAAGGTGATTTGCCAAAAGAAAACGCCAAGACACGAGGCCCTGGCGCTTTCTGATGGTGTGTGTTTGTTGGCAAAAAGAGAATCGGGCGGTTGGCAGGATGTTGGGCATCAGAGGCCCGATGCTGCTGGGCATAATCGCAGGGCTGCTTCCGGCATAGAATATTCTTCGAAAGGAGGGGAGTTGATATGGTCGAACAGATTCACGATACCATACGGGTTCCTATCTATAAAGGAAAAGAAATCTCCAGGCTTCGAGAGCGGGGCCATGCGCCATACCGCTGTACGAGGTGTTTCAAAGAAAAAGCCAGCAGAATTGATTTCTGCGCCCCTGCATATCATAAGAATATCTTCGCCCAGGATGACGAGTGACGGTTCTGACTCGTCAGTAAAATAAAATGGTGACCGCATGTTTGGATGACGTGTGACGGCAAAGACACGTCGGTAAAATAAAATGTGGCCGAGTGCGTGGCGAAGAGAAAAAGGACTAACCCTTCGAGGTTAGTCCTTTTCTTCTCGTTCAGTGCGCAAAATATCTCAAGATGCTTCACAATCCTCCAGCCTGTCCAGATGCAGCAAAAAGTCCGTAAACAGGACAGCATTCAGTGCCGCCTTCCTGGATGGATACTCGGGAAACCATCCATGGGCAACGGTATTCCGCCCAGGGATATCTGGAATGTAGTCTTCCGAGCTATTGCACTGATACATAATGAACTCCCTATAAAATGTAGAGAGGATTTTGGGGTAGGAATTTGCCGAAATCAACTCCTCGGCGGCATCCTTGAGTACGTCGCTTTTCACCCGCTCCGGCAAAGAAGTCTTTTGTTTGATGATGCCTTCCCATTGCATTGGCAGGGAATGAATAACCAACCCATATTCCTTGCGCCGGTATGCCTTCACGGCCTCACACATTAACTGCTGAATGTGTGGAGGGATGGGAAGAGATGCCCAATCTTCTAATATTCCTGCAATGTAATCTCGCCCAAAGTGCCGGAAGACGAACCTATCGATAGCCTCCACCCGTTCTTCATGGGAGGTATCTTTAGTGAGAATTTTATTCAGCGGAATCATCTCTTGCTCCGGGATGTCAAAAAGAAGGGAGGGACTCCACTTCGCATCCATCAGAGCAAGGAGGCATTTCCGCTGATAAGCCCGCCAAAAGATTTCCGTCGGGCGAGTAGACAGAATAGTTTCCAGGAGTGGAGAAAGCTGGTCAAAAAGGCGGATGCCGTTGATGCTGGCGATGATGGATTCTATTGGAGCCAGGACATCCAGCGTTTGGGCACATGTGGAAACAATGTCCGGTAAGCTACTGCATGTCTCATATATTTGGACAGCGGGGGACACCAGCAGGTCGTGATTCCTCTGCAAAAAGTCCGACTGCCGCAGATTTTCGATAATCTGTGCATATGGGACACCCTGCCCCTTAAATACCGCCATTTGCTGGTTGAATGCCTCTATTGCCGGCCAGCTGCCCTGGAACCCATTCATCACAATCTGATTCGGAAGCTGAGCCCCAATCGCAGCATCAAATTCCCTTACGATTCCTTCGATTCCAAGCGCCGGCTGAACCACTGTGCCAAATGGACCTATGGCGGTACCTATCTGTCCTTGGTAGCCCATGGCATGCTGCTCGGCTGCATTCAGTTCACCCAATCGTGCCGTAGCTTGAATCGATTTCATTGCTGCTATGGCAGGACGACTGCGCTCAAAACTTTCCATCGCCAACTGGGCAGCCTCGGGCGAGACACCATAATCAAGCCCTGTAGAGATGTGAGAAAGCACAGCGGGATTAACTGCTCGTGAAATTTTCATAATGGCTTGAATGTTTGCCAGTGGGAGTTTATTTTGTTGATTTTTGCCCATAGTTATGTTCCTTTTTGCTACCCCAGGTTCCGCCCATCTTCCGTCATCATGATTCTTTTCGCCAGCTTTGCCCAATCATCGTTGAACATCTCATCAGAAAGATACTCTTTGACGCATTTATCGACAAAGCGACGCAGGGTTCCCATGTCCTTGGTATATTCCTTCGCACATACCAAGGAGCGAGTCTCTCGGTCTGGAAAGCCGATATACAATTCGACAGAAGTGCTCTTCGTCTCTGTTGGCTGCTCGAAGCAGACCACATCAATAACGGGGGAGGTGAGTCGGTAGTTCGGGTCGAAGCAATCCACAAGGGCTGGGATGTCCTCGTAGTTGAGGTTGTATCGAAAATGTGCGGGCTTCTCCACCTGCCAGATGCGTACTTCTTTTTCCATAGCGGTGCTGCCTCCTTCTTCTGTTTTCCCTGCGATTATAACACAAGAACCCCCTCGGAGGCAAGCAAAAGCAAAGACCCCCAGCCATGCGGCTGGGGGTCTTATATTCGCAAGTTGCGGGTTAGTTTTGACAGTTTATTGCCAGTTAGGCAAACGGCTATTAACTGGAGTTCACCAGCGCCTTGCGCCCCTATCCCAGTCTCTGCGGTCGACATGATTATAGTATGCGAGCCCATCAAGTTCTATTCGCCGACAATATCGGGTTTCAAGCCCCTTGTCTTAAAACGCCGGGCATTCTTCTTTGCCAACCCAAAAGGGAAGGCCCCCTCCCAGAAGGGAAGGGCCCCATGTGCTCAGAACTTGTACCAAGAGGCCGTGTGCAGTACAGCCTCACCCTGCTCATAGTTGTCCGCGGCAATCGCCTCCTGAAGGCCCTGCCCCACATGGTCCAGAATCCCATTGGTAAGGAGGTCATCGCCGAAGAAACCCCAGCAAGAATCGGTTTCCTCCCAGTTGGGGGTCTCATCATCCTCAACAGGGTCGCTCTCGTATAAAGTGAAACCAAAAACCTCACCGGTGAGGTACAGGTCGTAGGTTTCAATTTCGCCCTTCATGACTTCGATAGCCCGGGCGCGCCAGGTTTCCTCAGTCAGGGGGCGGGTCTTGTACCCGTGTTCTCCATCCCGAATGGGCTCACCCTTCTCGTCAAGAATATACTCAACGAGGCCTTTCATGGCGTTCTCCTTGAGCATGACGATAAAGCCGAGCTGGCTGGAGTCCCACCTGTCAGCATACTGGCTGGTTCTGGCGCCGCAGCTGATAGTGATGCCGGAGTGGTCATACAGCCAAATGGGCATCCACTCGGCATGGGGTTCCATCAGGGCCAGACAGTCCTCTGTAGAGAGGTCATGGCGAATAGCATCGGCAATGGTATCCCTGGATATCGTCTCTTCAATTTCCGCTTTGCCACTCTCAGAGAACCAGGAGACGGTGACCAGGTCCTCTCTCTCCTTGTTTTCGGTAATCCGGATGTAGGCAAACCGCCCAGCCACAGCAGCTTCAGCTATTTCAGCGTCCGAGACATTCTCCTTGACGAGCTTCTCCCAGAAGTCCTCCGGGGTAAGGCCCTTGGTAACGTTGGCATCGCCCAGGTTGTACCGCCGGTGCCAGCAGGCCATGGTCGTCAGCCGGGTATCATCGCCTTCCCAGTTCCGGGGATTCTCGGGGTCACTGTCCCTCTGGATGTGCAGGCAATACAGCTTACCACCGTGTTCCCACTTGATGGTTCCATTGTCACTAATATAAAGCGCAGTTCTACTCATGGAAATCCTCCTCAAAATATGTATTCCTGATGGTCTGTTGTCGATGTTCTATGCAGAGGAGGTAATTTCGATAACGCCAGTAGTGTTGGCAAAAGAGAATAGGCAGCCGCTTGGGAAGCTCTATCAAGAGGCCCGATACCGCTCCAATGCAATCTCTCGAATCCGCATAAGATAAAGAGTAAATTTCAAAAGGAGGCGGCATCGTGAACAAATCATCCTATCTGGACCTCTCCAGAGCATTTCTTCACATCCTCGCTATGGCAATCATGCTCTGCGACCACTCCTGGGCCACCATTTTCCCTGGCACCCAGTGGCTTACCCGCATAGGCCGCATTGCCTTTCCCATCTTCGCTTTTCTGCTTGTGGAGGGTTATTTTCATACCCACAACCTGCGCCGGTATATGACGCGGCTGCTGGCCGGGGCCGTCATTTCAGAAATCCCCTTCAACTATATGGTCGGGGGCGGGCCCATCTATCCATACCACCAAAACGTTCTCTGGACCTTTTTCTTTGCTCTTCTCATTGTCTCCACCATCGATAAACTGCACCAGCAGCTGCGTCCGGCAGCCGCTCTCGCCGCCTCCGCCGCATTGGCTGCCTTGGGCTACCTGCTGGGATATGTCGCCATGGTCGACTACTATGGCCTTGGAATTCTGACGGTCCTGGTCTTTTACTTTTTCCGAGAGAGGACTTGGACAAACTTCGCCCTCCAATTTGCCTGCCTGCTCGTTATAAATGGGTTCCTGCTGGGAGGCCTTTATTGGCCGGTGACCGTCATGGGGCACGAATTTGAGCTTCCGCAGCAGGGGCTGGCGCTCCTTGCCCTAGTGCCCATTTGGCTGTACCATGGTCGACAGGGCTATCACAACAAAAGGTTCCAGCGATTTTGCTACGCTTTCTACCCGCTGCACATCACAGTTTTGTGCTGCATCAGCGCCGTTTTGTCCCGATAAACAGGAAAAGGACCACCCCGTAAGGAGTGGTCCCATTTTTACAGGCCCGCAGCGGCCGGTTCGATTACAGGCTTCGTGGGGAATTCCCCAAACGCATCCCGAAGTACATCGTGGCGCGATGGCTCACGTTGAGCCAATTGTCTTCCCAATCCAACAGCCTACAGGGTGACGGAAGGCTTCACGGAAAATCTTCCGGGCTCATGCCGGCTTGCGGCGAGCGACTTGCCCTCCAACCCCGTTATCAATGTTATATGCAATCCCCTGAAGTCCTATTCACCGAAGCACCATCAGCTGACCGTCAAGGACACAACAGCCCAATCTTCCGGGGCGTCCTCAATCTGCTTCGCCGTTCTCTCGTTGAGAACCACCTCAAACAGCTGCCATCCGCAGTCGTTGTAATGCAGGATACCGAACTCGCCCCAAGGAGAGAAGCGGTTGTCCGCAGCTTTGGCAGCCATATACAGGTCCCTGCTGGCATCGGAATCCAGAGCGAACTTCTCCGGCGCGGCTATCATTGCATTAACCTGCTTCGCCAGGACGTCGCGGATTCCGTCGTTCCAGCCGGCGGCAATCTCCTTCACCTGGTCCGGAGAGTCGCTGCCGTAGATGAAGTTGCCAAACCCAATCTTCAAGCCCTCGTCAACGAAGTCCTCGAACTCTGTCTTGATGTATTCCTGAACGTCGGAGAGGTCATCGTCTGCCTGGCAATACGGACCACCCAGAACCTCGGTGGTGTTAATCAAAAGTTTCATGGCTTCCTCCTTTTTGTGGCTTTCCCCACAAAGAAATTTGTCTGGTTATATGCGTCCGGCAGAAAAGCAATTCCTTCCGGGAGGAATCCCTTTCCAGAAACTGGCATACAACCATTTAACCCAAATTCAGGAAAGCTAATAACGAGGAAAGGAATTGATATGGTAAAGCAGAAGAAGAAAAGCACCCAAATTAGCAGCCTGGACAAAACACTTGGCCGCATAATCGGCATTGAAGTTCAAAATCCAGCAGAGTTTCGTAAGCTTATGGACCACTTCAAACAGCAATACAAAGAACGTGCAGAAGCCTACGGACTAACCGGAGAACCATCTGATAAGCCAGATGTAAAGGACTACGCGATGAAGGGATTCATGGAAATCTGCTCATCTGACAACGTAGAGAGTTACATCTATTGCGTTCGTGAGCTGCTGGCAGGCTACTGGAACCTCAATAGGGTTGTATACAGCTTTTCGAAGGAAGTCCTTGACTACATCGACAACGTTCTCCATCTTGCAGACTTCAAAGTTGATATGAGTCAGCTGGAGTGGATGGCGTCTACCCGCCCTATCCTTATTGAGGCGCCGCCTGGGAGCCCCGTTGAGAAGGTGTTTTTCGGCCGGGTAGGATTTATCAGCGACTCCATGCCGAATGACGAAAAGGGAGAACGGCCCAAATTTACCAGTATGATAAGCCTTTTGTATAATTCGGACAGTGATGTGAAACTTTTGCTCACCCATGGCGTAAGAAGGCCCGTATCCTTCGTCTTGAATGACGCAGTTTCTAATCAGGACGAGGATGCCCCTGGCTTATCATTTGCGATGAAACTCGTGGCCTTCATAGGTTATATGAATTCCCACACAGACGGGAAGGAGTTGGCCTTCGAGGAAACCTCCATCAAGAATGGAGTGCGTTATAAGGTTCGTATCCCCCAAATCACCGGCATTATGCCTGACGAAACCAAGGATAGTGGATGGATTCGAGCCGGCCTTGCGCCACTGTTCGCATACCTGGACCGTAAGAACATGCTGGAGAGTTTCCAAAAAGAATCTGGAGACCCGCTGGAGAAAATTGTGCTTCCCGTTAAGGAATATGACCAGGCCCTCTCGGACCATTTTGTACGCCAATTGGTCATTGATTGGGAATCAAGTCGGAACCTGTATCAATTCGATGATGAAACAGCATTTTGGGCAGGGATGGATTATGCCGAAGGGATTCTCGCTGAGGGCATCTCTACGGAATTACTGGACTACATGCCCCACGATACCATCGTTCTCCATCCGCTGGGATACGACACGGATACGGCGTCGTTGATTTCCCGCTGCACTCTGGAGGGCAGTATTCCCGGCATCTTTATCGCCACCGTTATCCGCAACAGAGGAGCGGGCGTCTACTATTTTGCGGAGAACTTGCCCATAATAGAAGGTGGACCAGCGGATTCCATGAATGATGTAGCCCCGGAAATCCTGTTCAATCTGTGCATATTCAAACACATTCTGACCATTTTGCATCGAAAGTCTATCCGCAAGATGGCAAATGAGCCTTTACCCCGGCCATCGTGGCTGGAATCGCCGCCCAGCAAAGCCGAATCCATGCCGGAGCCTCCCGTAGTCCGGCAAGGAGGGGACATCAACGACACGATTCCGATTACCATGTACGACCTCACGAAGAGAGCCGTAAAGCGGGTGTCGCAGAAAGAAGCTGCCCGGCGCGGTGGCTGGAAGGTGGCTCCTCATACCCGGCGGAAGCACTACCACCGCTACTGGGTGGGTAAGGGGGAGAACCGGCACTTGGAACCCCGCCTGCTGGAAAGCATGAAAATCAACAGGGGAGAGAAAACTCCTTCGGTAATCACTCATAGCGTAGGACTTTAACGGAAAAGGGAGGCCATTATGGCCTCCCTCTTTGATAATATTGGGCAATGTGCTCAAATTAAAGGAACATTATTTGACAAAACCGTCGAGATACGATATTATAAGAAATGACAAAAAATATCGATTCTGTTTGGATGTTCTGTCTAATCTGCCGGTACTGTTTTTTGAGAGGAGGGTTTATGGACGAAGAAAAGAAGCGAATTGAGATATCCATTGGAGCGGATGGCGAACCCAGCTTTGAAGTTATTCCGCGTGATAAGGAAATAGAGGACCGGCAGAAATCACAGATTCAGCTTGTCGGCCCCTACTGCCGGGTCAGCACACTGTCGGAGCAGCAGGAAACCAGCTATGAGCAGCAAAAACTGTATTATACCGAATATGTGCAAAAGCACCCTAACTGGACCTTGGTGGATATCTACGCAGACCCCGGAATTTCCGCAACATCGACGAAGCGCCGCAAACAGTTCAATCGTCTGATTGCGGACTGTAAGAGGGGAGCGGTCACCTACATCATCACGAAGCAGGTTTCCCGGTTCGCTAGAAACACCATTGACTGCGTTGGTATATGCCGGGAGTTGAGAAATCTTGACCCTCCGGTGGGCGTGTTTTTTGAAACCGAGGGATTGAATACGCTGTCCTCCACCAGCGATTTGATTTTAACATTCATGGCGGCCCTGGCGCAGGGAGAAAGTGAAACAAAGTCCCTCAGTATGAAGTGGGCGATTCGGAGCCGCTTCGAAAGGAAAATACCCCGGGTGACCCAGCTTTATGGATTCGATAAACACAAACTTGACTCTGTGGTCGCTCTGGAGCCAAATGGAATCCGTCAAGCCTTGCCTCATAACAAGGACATTGAAAATGTGCGGCTCATGTACCGCTGGTTGCTGGAGGGCGCAACCATTTCAGAGATTCAGGCTCGGCTCTACAGCATGGGAATTCCGTCACCAAAAGGAAAGCCTCAGTGGTCCTACTCGTCCATCCGGTACATCTTATCAAATGAGAAATACTGCGGGAATATTATCATGCAGAAAACGTTCGTCAAGGATGTTCTTGAGCACAAATCCATAAAGAACATAGGGCAGGAGCCAACTTATATTCTAAGGGGCGTTCTGCCTGCCGTCATTTCAACGGACGAGTGGCTTGCTGCCCAGCGCATCCTTGGAACAATGCCTCTTAACCACCGGATAGATAAATCCACCGAGAAGGTCGGCCCATGGGAAAACATGCACCTGTTTGAGTATTGACAAAAAGGAGGAGCAGATGAACTTTGCAGATATTGATTTCATGAACTTCAAGGTCGTAGTCCAGGGAATCCAGACAGTTACAAATGCGGAAATTCGTGTTGGACCGTCCAGGGTCAGCTTCAATGCCATTTCCGCGGCAGAAATGGGTTATCCCGAATTTGTCAGGATATACGTCTCTGAAGATGCCTCAAAAGTCATCATTGAGCCTTGCAGCAAAGAGAAAAGCCACGTCATCCCATTTTACCAGGAACAGCGCAGCGAAAAGACGGGCGAGATTCTTAAAAATGCCCCTATCCACATCATGGATGCCGGTTTGGCCAAAGGAATCCGTGAAAAGATGAGGTGGGGGAAGGGGACATATCATTGTTCCGCAATCCGCTTCGACGAGCGGCCTCGGACCTTGTTCTTTGATTTGGCCAAGGCTGACAATACTAAGAGGAAGAGAATAAAAACCGGCAACGTCCTGGATAGCTACCCGTCCATTTCGACCCTCATGGAAGGCATGCGACCTATTGCGCTTTTGGGGGCTCATGACACCGGCAATCGCGGCAGCCATGTCGCAGGTCGCTCCCAAAGCACCGAAACCATAATTGAGGTCGACTACCACGAACCCGCTCCCAAAAAATCTTAACGACTAAACATAACCCTTGGGCAGCTGGGCAAACTATATTGAGATGTCTGCTTAGCGGCCAAGGGTATCGCGGCTGTTAGGCTATCATCTCCCAAGACGCATCTCTCTTTCCGGAACTGGCCCGGAGGAGGGGTGCGTTTTGTGCGTGCTGGGCAGATTCCCAGCTTGTGCCCATGCGTTAAAATCCAGCAACTTCCGAATAATATTCGTCTAAAACCGCCAGATATATTGGTTTCGTAATGAGATTTTAAACTTCCGCATACAACTACCCAATCGCTTTTCTAAGGGATAATATACATATGTAAAGGAGAATCTCATTATGAAGACCAACAATGCTGTGAAGGACCAGAAGGACGTTCAGGCTCTCCGGAAGACCGCGCTCCAGGCGACTGCCAAGGCCATCAAGGCGGGCGTTGCCACCGAGGGCAGCGTGACCGTCTACCTTAGCGAGGGTAGCAAGAAGCTGACTGCCGACGCCAAGGCAAAAATCGTTGAGACCGCACTGGACAACTGCGGCCTCATCTCCCGGAACGGCAAGAAGGTAAACATCTCTGTGGATGTTCTGGCACTCGATTTGTCCTACCAACGCGACCCCCGCAAGGAGATGAAGAAGGTCTACAATCTCATGGAGGGCTGGGACGACGAGCACGCCGACGACATCGTGGTGAGTTACCGTGATGGCATCCTGTACGTCATGGACGGCGGACATCGGCTGCTGGCTGCCATCCTTCTGGGTATCGATACCCTGACTGTGCGGGTGCTGGAGGGGAAAACCAGAGAGACAGAGGCCGCCTATTTCGAGAGCCAGAAGGACAAGGAGACGACACTCAAGCCTGCGCAGACGTTCAAGGCCGGCATGGTAAGCAAGGACCCGACCGTGGCTGCCATCTACACCATCTGCAATCAGTTCGGGCTGACGGTTACCAGCCACATGAAGAACGTCGCTCGTCCCATGCGGGCAATCGTTGCGGCCAGAACCGTCGTGGATAACCCGGCTATCGATGGCACCGACTGCCTCAGCTGGATGTTCTCCGTCATGGAGACGGCCTGGTGGCTCGAGTCCCGCAGCAAACTCACCGGCGCTCTCACGAGCAAGATGATTTTCGCATTTCAGGATGTCTACATCGATGGAATGCGGAAGGGCCAGCTGGATGAGTACACCTCAAATCTGTGCAGTGTCCTGCGTTCCTGCTCCCCGAGCATCGTTTCTGCTTACGGGGTCCTCATGCAGCCCGGTGACGAGCAGCGTGCTCAGGCCATGGGTGCCCTGAAGCAGATTGCCGTGGGCAAGGCCGACCTGGACGCCATCTACTACCTGGCCACGAAGGCCGAGGAGCAGAAGAAGGCGAACAAGAGCGGCTCCAAGAAGGCCAAGAAGGTGAAGAAAATCAGCTAATCCCCAAACAGAAAATCTCCCGCCAACCGGCGGGAGATTTTTCTTTGCTCTTGCGTCAACGATACAGCTGATACTTCTTGCTGATGGCATGGGCCACATCATCCGGCATCGGCCTGAACCAGATGCCGGTCAGAGTAGTCCCATTCGGCTCCTCCGGCGTCAGCTCCGTCAAACAGTTATCAAAAATCAGGCCGAAATCCACATTCTCAACCAGCCCCACTTCCTCAGCCGCAGTCTTGGCTTTGAGGAGATGGATTTTGTTGCGGGCCTCGCAGACAGTTTTCACAAAAGCCCCTTCGACGTAGCTCTCGAAGATTCCCTGCGGGATTTCCATTTCGCAGCGGTAGCTGCCGCCCTCAAGGTGGGCGTTCCGGCGGAGCGCTCTCGTCCAATACCCTTCAGCGCAATGGCTCACCTGAGCCAACAGCTTTCCGGTGGACATATGCAGGTCTTTGCGCATGATGAACAGGCGTCTATAATTCACAATTTGTAGGCCACCCCAATTCCGCTAGTCAGCAGGGAAGAGGAGGCATCTCCTTTCTGTAGGATTAGATTCCGATGTACAGCAGTCGGGCTGACTTCCCATCCTTCAAGTATACACTGGAAACGGCATCGAGTCTATCGTCCAAGATATGGACCCGAACCGGCCAGCAGTTCCTGGAGGTACGGAAAAGAGCGGGGCCACTGCTAACCGTCAGGTACAGGCAGCCTCTCTCAATTTCGTACTTGCGCCAGCGGAAAAATTGTCCACTGGCAGTGCAATCAAGGGTCAAGGACAGCTCATCGTCCGTTAGCTCAATATCCGAGGCCACCAGAGCCTCATAGGAGGTGGTGCCGGCATCAGCAAACCACAATGAGCCGAATGTGACGGCCACAATCAGAATCGGGAGAGTAATGCTGGCAATCCGCAAAAGAAGTAGTTTGTGTTTAGTTTGCATTTTAGCCTCCTTTCCATGTTTGGGATGCAATAGCAAATACGGCAAAAATCACGATTGCCAAGGCGCACGCATAACCCAGAACCCCGACCGCTTTGGCAAATCTCGTATCCGTATGCATTGCGGAAGCGCAGAAGACAGAGAGGGGCAAAACTCCGAACAGAATCCCCTTGGCGGCGGCAACGATATAATCGGGATACATAGGGAACCCCTTTCTCCAGCGGTATCGGGCAGGCAGGAACCTCGCCCATTTGCCCGAACCGTTCTCTTTTGTCAACCACCAAGGGCCTCTTCTGGCAGATGACCGCTATTCCCCGCGATTGCCCGGTTGGAAAACCGTTTATCTCCAGTGATTTCCTTGACAACGGTAATCTCCGGTGGGAAGGATACTGCGCTATCTTTCCGGAGCCCCTCGACCTCAATAGTGACGTAGCGTTCCTCGCCAGCGTACACATCCAGCTCCAAGTACTGGTCCTGATAGGGGAAGCAGTGTCGGGTCTTATGAATCGGGGTGATTTTCCCGTAGTCTACCTGAGCCAGGAAAGAAGCGTACTGGCGAGGCGTAATCATGGACTCCCTCTCGATGCGGTCCGTCACCCCATCCAAGTCAGTCTTCTCCGTATAAAAGAAGGAGAAGTTAGTCCCATCGCCCCGCTGGCGAACCCGCCGTTCCGTGTTGCCGATATCGGGCAGATACGTCTGCACAATTTGGGAAGCCACGGGATTGTACTTCCCAAGGGATTCCAAGTCCGGCATCAGTGCCAGGAACTTGCGTTCTCTTTCCACAGGGGCGGGAATGCCAAGGCAGTCATAGATAACCTTGATGGCGACCGCAATCTTCTCCTGAAAGGTTCCGGTGTTGCCAATAATGGAGAGGTGAGGGTGCCCGGTCCAGGCTTTCAGTGTCTTGGTATCGAGTTCCCGGGCCTGTTCCGGGGTTTCAGAGCGGGCGGCGTTGTTGGAAAGGGTATAAGCCTCCTCGGCGCCGTTGGCCGCCGTGACCATGTGGATAACAGCATCATAACTGTCCCGAGCCTCTACTAAATTGGAGCCGTGCTCGGCCAGCAGGGCCTCGATAGCAGCTGCGTCCGCATAAGCAAGACCATCCAGTTTGCCACGGTCGCAAAGAATGACGGTCTGGAAGCCATGCTCCATCAATTCGGCGGCGGCGGTTTCTACAACGTGCTCCATGGCGAACTGGTTGTTCAGGATATGGCTCTGGAACCCAATCATTCCGAAGTCCCCGGGTGTGATGTGCATGCCGGAGATGAGGGTGGTCGCAGCCTCTGGGACAATGAATACCTTGACGCCGCGGCTCTCCAGTTCCTGAACGGCTTTAGCCATCAAGGTGGTTTTTCCGGCGCAGGGCCCGCCGGTAATGGCAATCTTGACGATTTTCCCGGACATGATGCCCATGTCTAAGGCAAGTTGCGGGAGTGGCGCCGGTTTGGGTTCTGGCTCCTTGGGCAGCTTGATAGCGATGTTACCAACGGTGCAGGGAGAACGGTTGCTACGGCGGTAATGAGGGATGGGGTCACAGACGGGCGAATATACTTGATTCACAAAAATTCCTCCTTTTAGACGGCCCAAATAGTATGGGTCAGAGTGAAGAGCGCCAGCGCAGCCCCAACAAGGATTCCTGCGCCAGCCGGGATATCGTACGAAACAGCCGCCTCACGACATGTGAAGCGCCGAATCTGGTATTGACGGAAATACGCCTTGGGAACGCTGCCAGCAATGACGCCAATGAAGCCGAAAACTGTACAAACCAGAGCCGCTGCCGGTACAGGAAATGCGTTAGGGAGACCGTCCAGCTTCAAGAGTACGGCTCCTAGGCAGAGATGAATCAGGAAGGTGGCGGCAGCGCAGAAGAGAAGGGATAGAATGCGGTGCTTAATGGGCAGGATTTCGAATTTTACCATGCGGAAACCTCCTTACAATGGTCTTTGGGATTGCGCTTCTCCAGGGCCCACCAGTAATCCATGCCCAGAAAATCGCGGCCGTAGGCATAGACAAACACATGACCGTCAGTTTCTCCGGCAAACACGCGGCCTTTCTTGCTGACGGGCCAGCTCCGGATACCCTTCATGAAGTCTTTTGCGTCCTGGTCCGCCTCCTTTTGAGGGGCTCCCCACGCATCGGGGCCGAAGACATCAATCCAGTTACAGAAGACCATACGCTTTTCTTCGTGGGCACGGAAGATGAGCCACACGCGGGCTTCTCCCCCCAGGGGATTCCCACCATCTGTGGCCGTCACCCTCCCCCGGAATTTCCGGCTCGCTGTCGTAAAAGTGAATGGAGAATTCCGTGACCTTGTAATGCCGGAACAGCCACGAAATAAAGCTGCTCGTGAGCTTGATTGGGCAGAATTTGCATCCTTGCTTTGTTTCGTCCAGTTCCTTGGCTATCTGGTCCGGGCGGATGCATCGCTGGCCGCTCATGTAGAACATGGCTTGCTCTCCTTTCTGTGTTTTGCTTTATATGGTATGCGAGGCAACGGATTCCGATTCTGGCGGGGGGGTGTTTGTCAAAAGAAGAATGACTGGTCGCAGATGGGAAACCTCCTGATGCCCGATACAGAAAGAACCGCCGCCCTTTCGGGCAGCGGTTGGCGCTTGTGGCACAAAGCTGAGGCCTAGCCTTTCGGCCGGCGATATACAATCAGTCGTATTCGTCATCGAAGGTGCAGGTCTGGACCTGTTCCGCTCCGCATTTCGAGCAGCGGACGATATCCCATTCGCCGTCGCAGTACACGACAAAGTTGAAATTGTGGCGGCATTTATCAGGCGCAAACTCGTATTTCTCCTGGAGCGGATACTCCTGGTGCGCCTTCACGAGTGCCTTTGCATACTCTAATTCGTTATTAGCAATCGACATAATTGAACCTCCCCAAATAAATTATTCCAAATCATATGCGAATCTCTAAAATCCAAACACCGAAACCGTTGAAAATGCGGAAATTTTGTGGTATTCTTTTCCCGGCAATCCATGGAAAGGAAACTGCTATGAAAAAGAAAAAGGTCAACCCCAACAAAATGCCCCTAGGCAATCAAACTATTGACACAAAGAACATCTCTGGCCAAATCTCGGACCGCATCACCCTGCTTGCCTGGGCAGAAGTTCTTGGCGCTTTGGCAGATTTTCCTTATACAACGCAAGAGGGGATTTGGGACCTGTGGCACAATACCAACAAGGCAGCCGGAGTCGTCCACCGTCATACAGATGTTGAGATATGGATTGAAAAATTGGAAAGTCTGGCCGGAATCCATCTACCATACGCAAAAGTCTCCTCTGCGAATATCTACACGCAAGGAGATTTGAATCGTTTTATCCGGAAAACCGAGCGCAACGCTCTGTCATCCGCCTATGCCATTATTGCAAGACCTTTGGTCGAACGAGAGCTTCTGCCATTGCAGGACATTCAAAAGATTTTTCAAAAGGCAGTTGCGCTTAATTCGGAAATTGAAGAGAAGCGAATATCCGTAAAGGATATACAAGAGATGCTGGAAGAAGAACTCAGGCTCCAGCTTGCGATAACATCAACAGGTGTAAAGCTCGCAAAATTAGAATAATACAGAAGAGGAGGGGTGCCTCCTCTTTTTCCTCAGAATATGAATCTCTCTCCCTGCATACCATGCAGACAAATCAGCTTTGCTGGAGAAAACAATTTTAAGGAGAGATTTTCATGGAAATTTATCTGAACCGCATCGACGGTATTGATGATGCCATCTGCACCATGTTCCTGTCCAAGCGGCATCTCACCCGGAAGAAGGAGATGGAGATTCGAAACGAGGTCCGCAAGTATTCCGTGTCCTTCTACGACGGGAAGACGCCCCTCGGGGCCATTGGGCCGTACTACTCCGAGAAGCTGGCTGCGTGGCTGCATAAGACGCTGGAAATCGGCGTGGAACACATGACACTGCTGCGCTTCATTGACTTGAGTTGCTCCGTATACGGCCTGCACCGCGGAGGGCAGGATGATTTCGATGCCCACGCCATGCGTCTAAACAACCGCATCGTCCGGGCGTCCACACGGCTGGGCGAGTTCAAAAGTGGGGAGATGTCCGAGTGGTACCAGGGGCGAATCGTCCCCACAGATGTCGCTCTGGCTGTACTGGGAATCACTATGCCGGATGAGCTTACCTATGAAGGGAAGACGTATGTCAGAGCCGTGAATGGTTACATTCTCAAGGGTGAGGAGCATAACCACGATGCCATGCGTGGCCTGTACATGCTGAGCATCCCCTCTGATTTCATCTTCCGCATCCAGCTCGTAGAATATTCTCATGTCTACAAAATGCGAAACAAGTATGGGACTGCAGCCCCGGAACTGAAGTTGGCCATCGAAAATGTCACCGACCAGCTGGAAGCTGCCACTCAGGGCCTCGTTACCCGGGAGCTGCTGTTGGAAATCCCCAATTGACTAGGTGTAATGCATAATGGTAGATATCAAGAACCCCTCATCTTGCTGGCTCGATGACAAATGATAAAATAACTGCTTTTGCCGCCCTCTCACTATGAGAGGGCGGTGCTTTTCTGCCTCCCAGAATTGTTTTAAATAGGTTCGCATACCATAAACTTACATCGCGAAACCCAAAACAATTTTAGGAGGTTCAAAATGCAGATTTTGCAGTATCTCAAGTTCGCACCTTTCGCCATCGTAGGCATACTTTTGCTTATCCTGATTCTCTCCGGCTATGTGAAGGCGCCGCCTGATGTGGCCTACATCATCTCCGGCTTCCGCAAAACCCGTGTTCTGGTGGGCAAGGCCGGCATCCGTATCCCATTTCTGGAGCGGATGGATAAGCTGTCCCTGCGGATGATTTCCGTGGACGTCAAAACCACGGACTTCGTGCCCAACAGCGAGTACATCAACGTCAAAGTCGATGCCACCGTCAAAATCCGGGTCGGCCGGGAAGACGAGCTCATGCAGCTGGCCATGGCCAACTTCCTCAACGCCAAGGAAGAGCAGATTGTCGATAAGGTCCAGGATACCCTTGAGGGCAACATGCGCGAAATCATCGGTCAAATGAAGCTGTCTGAGATGGTCACCGACCGCAAGGCCTTCGGCGAGAAGGTTCAGGAAAACGCTCTGCCCGACTTGCGGAAGATGGGCCTGGAGCTGATTTCCTTCAACGTCCAGTCCTTCTCTGACCAGAACGGCGTCATTGATGACCTAGGCATCGACAACGTATCCCGCATCAAGAAGGACGCCGCCATTGCCAAGGCGGAGGCTGACAGGGACGTCGCCATCAGACAGGCCGAGACCGATAGAGAGGCCAACGACGCCAAGATGGAATCCGAAGTGCAGATTGCGCAGAAGCAGAATGAGCTGGCCATCAAGAAGGCTGAGCTGAAAAAGGCCGCCGACATCAAGCAGGCTGAGGCTGACGCCGCCTACAAAATTCAGGAGAAAGAGCAGGCCAAGGCCCTTGAGACGGCAGATGTAAACGCCCAGATTGCCCGGGCTGAGAGAGAGGCTGAATTGAAAGAAAAGCAGGTTCTCGTCACCAAGCAGGCTCTGGATGCCGAAGTTCGGGCCCAGGCGGATGCGGAGCGCTACCGTCAGGAGCAGGAGGCTCAAGCCGAGTTGTTCCGTCGGCAGAAAGAAGCTGAGGCTCGTCGCTATGAGCAGGAACAGGAAGCCGCTGCCAAGATGAGGGCCGCTGAAGCCTCCAAATACGCTAAGGAACAGGAGGCCGCCGGCATCGCCGCCGTCGGTAAAGCGGAAGCCGAGGCCATCCAGGCTCGGTCCCTGGCAGAGGCTCAGGGCATCGACAAGAAGGCCGAGGCTATGCAGAAGTATGGCGAGGCGGCCGTTGTTGAGATGGTCATGAAGGCCCTACCCGAGATTGCCAAGAACGTCGCCGAACCCCTGTCCAGAGTGGACAAAATCACCATGTACGGCGAGGGTAACAGTGCCAGGCTGCTCTCTGATATCGTCAATGGTACCACGCAGGTTACCGAGGGTATTTCCGCTGGTATGGGCATCGACGTCAAGGCCCTGCTGGCAGGACTGGTTGGCGGCAAGCTGGCTGCGCCTAAGGTCGTGGTCCAGCAGGAGGCGCCCCTGTCCGTGGCCCCCGCCGAAGATGGCGGTGAAGAGTCAGTCGAAGAGTAAACTCCTTCCCAATAGACAAACAAGCACCCTGGGCCAGTTGGTCCAGGGTGTTCTCTTTCGCCCGAAATCGTTTCTTTATGGAAAGCATACAATAGCAACAAACTAAGTTGGAAGGAGTCATGCACAAATGCTAAAATCCGCATACTTATACTGCGGCAGTATATACAATGCACGGGACCAAATTGTCGATACCCCCAGCATCCTCATAGACGGGGAGAACGACATCTTCCTCGGATGGGGAAACACAGAGGCCATGTACGCAAAAATGAAAGCCAGCAACGCTCTCTTCACCGCTCTTGGGGTGGAGACCCCGCTAACCGTGGTGGATTTGTCGCCGCTGCCCAAAGACGTGGCCTGCTACATCATCCGTCGAATGATGGAATACACGGCCTCCGGGTTCGTCTGGCGGTTCCTTGAGCATCAGGACGACCCCAATGCTCTGGAATGGCTGGCCGCCGAGATGCAGAGGGTTCCGATTGCTTTGGAACAATGAGTTGCATCCGCAGCAAAAACCAGATAGAATTATTTTGAGGTGATTTTTCGTGAAGTGGAATGACATTTTATCAGAGAGCGACCGCAAACTGGCAATCCAGTTGTCCAAGCGGGCTGCGGAAGAGCAGGCCCAAGGTAAACAAATTTTCCCACCGCAAAACCTCATCTTTCAGGCTCTGGAGGCCACACCGCCGGATAAGGTCAAGGTGGTCATTGTCGGCCAGGACCCTTACCACGGCCCATGCCAGGCGAATGGCCTCGCGTTCAGCGTCGGCCCCGGCGTCACCCCGCCGCCGTCTCTGAAGAACATTTTCAGAGAGATGAACAGCGATTTAGGTCTGCCCATCCCACAATCTGGGGACCTGAGTCCCTGGGCAAAGCAAGGCGTTCTCCTTCTGAACACCGTGTTGACCGTAGAGCAGGGAAAGCCCAACAGCCACAAAGACTGGGGTTGGCAAGATTTTACTCTGGCCGTTTTTCGTGCCTGCGTGAATCTGCCGCAGCCCATCGTATTCATCCTTTGGGGCGGACAGGCAAGGGCCTTTACCGCTGGGTTGCAGTTGTCCGGCCAGCCCAATAAAGCCTGCGTTTTCAGCAGCCATCCCAGCCCGCTCGGAGCAGGGAAGGGAAGCGTAGCTGTCCCTGCATTTATCGGTTCAAGGCCGTTCAGTGCTACAAATAGGCTCCTCCGAGCCATGGGCGCAGAGGAAATTGACTGGAAGTTGTAACTATAATCAGCATTTAACATACTGCATAGCATGAGGCAACCTCATTGAGGAATATTTATATTGGAGGAAGCCACATGAACATCTACTCTATCGGGGACGTGATACCTCAACTGAAAACTGGCAGCACCCTGGTCCAAATGGCCTTCGACGGCAGTCTTTGGGAACTCCGGATTGGTTTCCCCGCCATTGCACAGGAGGAAATCAACGAACTCCAAATCGGCGATGTAAACATGGCAATCGCAAACATCAAGGAAACTTTATTCTGCCTATTCAGTATTGGGCGAATCCCTTGGTGTGATGCGCCATATGAGCCCCGCCTGCTGAATACTCCGCTGGAGTATCCCACAGAGTACGCCGAAGGAACCGGCGCACCTCTGCTCATTCTCACCGTGGACTCTGCAACAGGTGTCCTGAAGGGGATGCGAATGGTGAGCATTGGGCATAAGCTGACGCAGCGTCTGCACTCTATCTGCGCGAAGTTGAACGAGAAGCGGCCCCTGGATGTAGGCTCTTATGACCGCAGGGTCGATGAAATCTACGCCCAGTATCCGTCCAGTCTCGATTTACTTCACCAGGTTCAACCGGCAGATATGGCACAACTTACCAGTGGCTGAACAATAAGCCTCCCCACCTTGGCAGTCACCAGGGTGGGGAGGCCATTTTATTCATTGGGAGGGTTCTGAAGCTTCTCCTCGCACCATTCCTCAAAGAGCTCCTCCTTTTTCAGGTAATCCTCAATATCCTGGGAAATACCTTCATCTCCAACAAAATGAGCAATCCAGCCGTTAATATGCAAGTCTAAGGAACTTTTGTCAAGCTTTGTCTCCCCGAGGGTAACCCCCACCAAAAACTCCCGGTCCAAATACTCATCAACAGAAATAAAAATATTGAGCATATACTCATGACCATTTATTTTTTTTGCATTCGGGGTACATTCCGCATAGACAACAACCTTCCTCCCATTAAATTGGGCGGGGGGAAGGGTGTACTGCCTGACGTAAATATCATCCTCGATTTGGGAAAATAGCGGATTTTGCATACATCCTCCTTACTTGTTCAAAACACAATTTCTCTTTGACGGTATTGGCCCTCGAAAGACTTTCCCATCTTCAATTTCCTTAATGAAAGCCACTGTGCGTTTGTCAAGGGGCCTCCCAGGAAAAACCTTGGCCACACAGGAATATACCCACCACTTTGCATAATCAGCCAATTCATGAAATCAAAATGATACTCCGGAGGGCACATATCAAAAAGCTCATCACGGGAACAACCAAGACGCTCCATGGCCTTTGCGATAAGAAATTCCTGGTGAGATGGATGTGCGTAATACACTGTCCCGTCAACAGAAATCATAACTTCCAGGTCTGGATGGTACGGAAGCATCTTGAACCGCTCAATTGAAAATGGTAACGCATAAATTTCGTCTTCTGTCATTTTAACTCTCCCATCTTCAGTGTACCTCATGTCTTCTGAATTTGCAAGAGAATGATGGGCAAGGGCAGCAAAGCCACCCTTGCCCCGAAAGACATTAGCCCTCTTCGATACCAAAGTGCTCATCAAAAACGAGGTTCCACGCAGCCTTTCCGCTGGCACCACACTTCGGGCAGCTCCAGGTAGCCACGGCGCCGTCGTCCTGGATATCGCGGTCCCCGTTCCACTCAAGTTCTCCGCCGCAGATGGGGCAGAAATCCTCCTGCTGCCCCTCATCAGATTCTGCCACGGCAATAGTCTGCGAGGCGGAGGCGGCTGCCTGCAAACACGCCTCAAGCCCATCCACCACGGAGATGATGTGGTATTTGAGGACGAAGAACAGGTTGGAATCCTCCGGCCACTGGTCCTTCGCTTGCCGAAGCAGGGGCAGAACATAGCCCCGGGTCTCATCGATGTATTCCTGCGTCTTCGCCAGCGTGAAAACGCCCGCCATAGTAGACACGTTGTTGCAGCGGTCGAACAGCTTGGCGATGGCCGCGATGCGATTCTCGCCGATTTGCCGGTAGTAAGGCTCCAGAGGCTCACCTTTTACACGGGTCAGGAGCCGAACCGCCTCCCTCGTCTTTTCAGACACCGGCAGAGCATCAGGGCGGACATCGCAGTCCTCGCAGACATCATGCAGCAGCAGCGTTGCGATAATCGCATCCTCCCTGACCCCGAGGGCAATGGCGTGGTTCGCCATGGTCAGCGGATGGACGATGTACGGCTCGCCGCTCTTCCTCATCTGCCCCTTATGTTTCGCCCGGGCAAACGCCAGAGCGCCGATAGTATCATGCCACTGCTGGCCCGCCGCGAAGCCCTTGAGATACGTATACATCTTTTCCTCGTTGAATTTTGCCGACATTTTACGTTCCTCCTTATCCGAATTTATTTGATGATATGCACACCCCGGGAAATTGATTCAGGAAAAGAGGAGGCCGTCCCGTATGGGGACGGCCTTGTTTCTTACGTATTTTTCGTCAGTAATGCGGAATTTTTCCCATACGGCGTGACTTTCAAGCCCAGGGCCTCGTAGTCTTCCTGGGACCTTGCCCAGAACTCATGCCGGGCAATGGAATCATCCTTGAGGCGCAGCGTATGCGATACCGCCATCCCCATAGGACGGGGGACCAGAACCGCAGCCTCCTCGCTTGTAACCTTCTCCTGGGGCGCCCGAAGGAATGTGTTCGCAACGAACCTGTCGGCGGCATCCACCAGCATCCACAGCTCCTCAAAACTGAGGTAGTTGATGCTGTTCTTGGCCACAATAAGGTCGTAATGCTTCTTGATGGCCTCGGCAAAGGTCAAGTTAATGGCGTTTCCCGCCTCGACGAACGGGTCGTACGCATACTTGGTGCATGCAGTCCCGTTGCAGCCAATTTCGAGGGTTTCGCCGTCGTTGTACTTTTCGATGATTTCCTGCATATCCTTCGAGATTCCAAAGTACCTCTCAGGAAAATCCTCATAATACCGGGTCCAATCGACCTTGCGGATGGGCTTGATAGCGATATCGCCATGCCCAAGCAGCTTCACGCGCTTGACACCTGTCCCGAAGGCTTTCGTGACGGCATGCGCCTCTTCAAGCGTGCCGGGGAACAGGTAATCCGCCATGGCAAACGCCGGCTTATTTTTGTCGAAAAGCGGGTCATCATCGTGGCGGTGGACCACAAAGGTGTCCTCCGGGGCCTGTGCCAGAACACCTGCCAAAGTCGGAGCATTCAACGTTGCCTTGCCCGTGGCGTAGACGATGCCTTTCTCATAGTCCACGCCGCACACGATAACGGGCTCACCCTTATGGCCGCGGCTGGTAGTGGCAAACACATTCATAGGAGTGTCAAACATACTCGGGCCGCCCTTCACGGGAACCGCCACGGTACCAAACCCATTGGAGAAAGTTTTTTCAAACATTTTTACTGTGGCAATGGCCTCGTCAACGGCGCCCTTGGACTGTGCTGTCCCCGCCAGGGACACAATCTCAGTCCGGAAATACCGATTGTCAATGGCCCGGCAGATGAGGCCCAGATGCTCATCGAAAGAGCAGGGGAGGGCCGTATTGTCGGGCATCACAGCGATTTTCTTTGTCTTGGCAGTGGCCGGAGTGTTGGCAAAAATGATATTCGCCTTCGCGTCCGCCAGCGTATGGCGGGCAATGTCCACCAATTCCTCATCTGAAGCCGCATCGAACAGCTTATAGCCGATGAGGCACGCCCGGGGATTCTTCTGTTTGATGACGTCAATTGCCCGGGTCGCAATCTCGAACTGGATGGGGAAGCTCTCGCCAACCGCGTACTTATGAGAAGGAAATTTCCCCTTGTACGGCTCGCTGGGGGTCAGGTTGGCCACCGCCGCCGCCATGATGAAGGCATCGTATTCGGCAGCATGGTTTGCATACCAGTTGTAGTAGCCGAAGACGTCCTCGACATCGACAACGTGGACGTTGTCCTGGTTCCAGGGAGACTTGAGGGGCCAGGACTTTCCGGGAAACGACGTATGCTTCCAACGCACGATGGTGACATCGTACTTTCCTTGGTTGATGAGGTGCTCCGCCGTCCTGAAAGCCAGGCCACCCTTAAAGCGGTTGGTGATGAACTTCACAGAATCCAGGCGGGCCGGGATGGGGCCGCAGGAAATAACAACCTTTTTCACGATTTCTCCTCCTTTTGAATGATAATCAGCTTACATATTGTACTTTTGGGCCACATTCTCGCAGATGGACTCAACCTGTTCGCGGGAAAGCTCCCCGTTGCGCTTGATACACGCGGAAAAATCCTTCAGACAGGCTTCCTTGCTGTACGTCACATCCCCATTGGAGTTGACAATGTACTCATACAGCTCCCCATCGCTGGCAAAGTGCCGCAGGGACACATGGCCATCCCTCTGAATAAACACAGGATTCTTTGCCATGGAAAACTCCGTAAAATCGGAGAAGGGTTCAAACTCGGGAGCCGTAAGCATATTTCCGTAGTGGGGAAGATGCGCTCTGATTGTTCTGCCATCGCAATAGAGAATGAAGGCGAACGGCTGCCCGCAGTCCTCATAGGCGGAGCAGAAGAGGTAGGGAACTCCATTTTCCGCAACCCCCAGCTCCTCAAAGCTGACTTCGAGTCCAAGGCCGACAATGCTGCCAAGGTCGCTGCCAGCGTCTCCGAGAAGGTCATAGCTAAGGATGTCAGGCGCCTCGTTGAAACGCTTGCCGAGAAGCTTCACCTGGGTCAGCGATGCCAGGTACTGTCCATTGTCCAGCTCTTTCAGGTACTTGGGAGCCGGCGGCAAACCGACATCAAGGATATCACCCAGCTGTTGCACGGTACCTGCGGGGGCACTGCTTTCTCCTATCCGGATAAATTTCGGGTTCATGTTGAAATACTCCATAAAATCGTTCCTCCTCACCTGTATTCTTCAACATATTTCTTGTAGGTCTTGGCCACATTCTTGCGGGCCGCGGCAACCTGTTCATCGGACAATTCTCCACTGGGTTCCACCCGTGCGGAGAAATCCTTCAAACAGGCCTCCTTGCTGTAAGTTACTGCTCCATAAGAGCTCGCAATATACTCGCACAGCTCCTCGTTGCTGCTGAAACGGCGCTCTTCCACAGGGCAGCCGTCCTTCTGGATGAACACGGGCTTCTTCGCCATGGATAGTACATCTCATCGGAGAAGGGTTCAAACCCGGGAACCGTAAGCATGTTCCCATAATGGGGAAGGTAGGCCCTGATTGTCTCTCCATCACAGTAGAGAAAAAAAAACAAAGGGGGCTCCTCCCTCCACAGAGGAAGAACACAGGAGATAGGGGACCCCATTCTCCGCAATTCCCAATTCCTCAAAATTGACTTCGAGGCACCAGCCAACGAAACGATGAAGGTCGGCGCTGACCTTTCCAAGGCCAAAGTTGTCGATGATGTCCGCCGCCTCGCCAAATCTCATATCGAGAAGCACCACAGAAGTCATAGACTCCAAATGCGGCCCTTTCTTGTGGTCACGAATCGGCGGCAAGCCGGCATCCAGAACATCAGCGAGTTGCTGAATAGTCCCCACAGGGGCTTTGCGACCCCCATGACGGATGAACTTGGGATTCATATTGAAATATTCCATGAAAACTCCTTCTTACTTCTTTTTCGCCTTTGCGAAGGTAAACATCAACGGGTTCGCGCTCACCGGCGAGTGGAAAATGCAAAGGGTTCTGTCTTCCACCCGATAGGCAAACAAGTCGTACTCCCGGAGCCCGCCGGCACAGCGGACAACCCGCAGGTTGCGGACCCGGTATTCTTTCCCATCAGAGGCAATGAATCGCGTGCCGGACTTCATGGCGGCAACGTGGATGCCGTCCTTGAGTTTCTCCGCATCCGGCTTATAGCCGACGGGATGCTCATAGTGTTCCGTGGGAATAGGCAAACGAAGTCGGTACAAATTGGGGTTAAAAGACATCAGAATCTCTCCTTTCTTGAATTTCAGGCAGTTGCAAACATGCTAATTTGGTCCTCGCACTCCACCCAGGGCCCTTTGATAAACAGGCAGAGCCGCGGGATGCTGTCATCCAGCAGGGCCACGCCGTCCTTGCCCTCGCTCATAGACTCAGCGGAGTTGGCGAGGAAGATGGTATAGCCGTTGATGGAAGCAGAGGGAATTGAGGTAATAATCCCGCCAACAGGGCAGGACTTGACCTTTGCAGTTTTGTCGTCACTCCAGTAGATGAATCCGTCGAAGGCTTCGGGAACCAGAAGAGTGCCATGAAGGTCATCCTCGTCAACGCGGGCCTGGAAGCAGTCCACCTCCATAGCGGAGTGACCGCACTTGGTACATTTCCACCGGCGGCCGTCATCCAAATCGACATCCACTTCTTCGTCCCGGACCTGGATGCACTCTCCAAAGGCGTCAACCTCCCATTCCTGCCGGACATCTGCCTCCGCAATGAAAGTGGCGTCGCAGTGATTGGGGCACACGCAAATAGTGCAAATCGTTGTTTTCTCCATATGTAAGTAAACCTCCTCATAGAATTTGGAGAATGGTATGCAAAGCAGGGGAAAACGATACCGGCCCTGCCCCTGGTAGTATCGAGCCTAAAGTGTCTTCACCCACCAAGCCCAAACCACCTTTCTTTTGCCAAACTCATGTTGGTTGACAAAACAAGAATGTCGGCCTTGGTCTTTTTTGCTTTCATGAGGCCCGATACTGTGCCGGAATCACCCGGCGTCCGTTTGCATATTATCTGCAAATGCCTTACAGGCAAATATAAAGAAAGGGGACTTCCATGAGCAATTACTTCGAAATGCGCTTCCTCCAGGTCAATTCCTGGGAGGAGATGTTTAAGACATGCACCAAATTCGCAAATGCTCTCGCCAGCAGGAACATATCCAGGAAGTACCTCCAGACGATTCTCTCCCATATGGAGCAGGTGCCTAATGACCCCCGGGATAGGGAGCACCTCATCCAGGCGTACTTCCAGGTCCGCTTCGTGTACTGGCCACAACTTAACCTCCTGGGGCTGCCCACGAAGGAATGGCCGGAGGAGCTCTTTGGCGATTTCGCTTTCACCGCGCCCATCCAGTTCCAGGACAACACCGACCAGGATTATCCAGAGAAAACCTGGAAAGGAATTCTCGCTTTTGAAGCACTCCAGGATACCGTCTGGAGTCTGCCCGATAACACCATCATGAAACAGTTTGACTGGGATGGCCCCTATGGGCTTGAAGACCTTGCCTATGTTCGCAGGAGCCTCGTCTACAAGACAATCTTCGGTGTCCTACAGCTAAATGACTGGCTGGAGGGAAACTCGGGACAGTTCGACAGGTTTGTCTTCTCCGGCATTACCACATCTGAGCAGCTCAATTACCTGTCAAGCTGTTTCCGGTTTATGGTCATGGACCGGGAGAAAATCTCGCCTACCATCCGTAGAACTGTCTGGGAATCCACCTGCTCCGAGGCGCTCAACCTGCGAGAGGATTCCCTCAAGTTCCTGCTTTCGGAGGTAGAAGAGGCAAGGAAAACAAGCAGCATCCGACCCGGGAGCTATCTCTCTGATTTGGTTGTCAACTACAAGGCAGACCATCAGTGTCTCTCCACGGATTTGGCTCTCAAAGAAGTAGAAGCGGGCATCAAAACCGTACTGGCTGAGAGATGTCTTGAAGCCTATGACACCGATGAGGATGCCAGAAAAAATGGCTGGCTCTACCTTTGCAAGGACAAAAAAGACGTCAAAATCATCCGCGGACTGCGGCAGGAAGGCGATGCCTGGGAATTCGCCGTTATCGTGGCAGATTGGGGGGACCCCCTCATTTTGGGAACCTTCGCCGATGCAGACTCTGCCAGGGCTTTCATCAAGGACAACGGCTACAACTGCGTGGCGGATGAGTCTTTGGAGGCGCTTGATGATTAACAGAAATTTTCATCAGGTTGCGGAGTCCCAATCCCGGGAAATCATCCCCAACAGCTACGTCCAGAGTTGCTTTGAGTGCTGCTTCGAGAAGGGCCCCGATGGTGGGCCCAACATCCTGGGGATGCTCCAAAAGCAGATGTGTGCGGTCGTTATTGACAACGTGCATGGCCACCGCGCGTTCCTGGACTGTAGCAAATGCCCCGTACATTTGGCGACGTTTCGTCGGACAGCCAAAACCGTCGATGGGCGCACGCTTTATTGGAAAGGGACGGACCAGGCTCTGACGGAGAATGATTTGATAAAACTGGAGGAAGACGGCGATGACATCGCTTTCTTCTGCGATATTCGCTAAGGAGGAATATATAATGCATAGATACCTCGAAATCAGCGACTTCGTTCCCCATGTATTCATCCGGTGCCTAGGAAGCATCCGGGAGGGGCAACGCACCCCCACATGCCCTCTTGTCACCATGGATGCCCTTGCTGCTTACGGCGAGGCCGTAGCCCAAGACATGGAAAACACTATTCTGGACTTTTCCCGGGAAGCAACTGCTGACTTCTTTGGGAGGAACGATGACGTCTTTTCCGTAGAGGGCGACTACGTCACGCTTAAAGACGGCGTCACAAAGGAGACGCTCCGTGAGCGATTCAATGGCGGCCTTACGGTGGACTTGGCTAAGGCTCTGCTAGCCGCCGACGGCATGACACAGAGTTGGCACAATACCTCGACAGGCCCCCGTGCGGCAGCTCCGAAGCCGGAGTATAAGGTGTACCAGTTCTACCTGCCTATCGGCGACTGGTCGGATGACGGTCACGGGCGGTGCCAGCAGTTCCTTGTCAATTCCAACGCGCCTGTGGAGAGGGTACGTGAGGCCCATTTCCGCATCAAAGAGACCACTGGTATTGATATTGAGTCCATCTGCGGCGGGTGCGAGGAGAATACCATCAGCCCGGATGTTTCGGAGAAAATCGCAGCTCTTGGCATTCCCTTCGAGCCCGGCGAGGATGGGCAGGTATTCTCCGAAGACATGGCCCATCTTTGGGTGGCGCTCCTGCAGTTGGCAGACCCAGAACTCAAGCTGCAAATCCAAAGAGAAACCTATATCCCCATGCTGACCTTCCCCGGCTACGATGAAAAGGGGCGGCATATTGGCGATGTTGGCTATGGCGTATTCTAAGCAAAAGCAAGAGACCCGTCGCTTGACGGGTCTCTTTTCTTTATCTCCAAACTTCTCCTGTTTTCACATTTTCCCCATTTGAATGCAGCCGCATTTCCCAATCGGAATCGCTTGCAAGGGGGCCTGGGTTATACGTGCTTATCTCTTCGCACGTTTCCCGCAACGTCTGCCTCGCCTCCTGGCTGCTTTCGCGCCAAGAGGCATCCGTGGCAGGCCTCTCTTCTGCTGGCTCTGCAAAGCATCTGCCGATTGTCTGTTCCTTTGTCCACCGGTAAACGAAAACCATTGCGGCAACCCATAAAAGAGTCACACAATCATCCACTACCCGGGGCTGGACCTCGCCGTAGAAGAACATCTCCAGCAGTTGCCAAGCCACACCAATGGAAAAGATGATTGCCAACAGCAGACTGGCAAAACGGATGTTTGTTTCGGTGGAAGTTTTTCGCATCAATCTTTCCCATCCTCCTTCGGTTTCTTATCAGGAGCCTTGCCCCAGGCCGCTGCCAACATCTCCAGAGAATTGGCGATTCTGGTCAGTTGGATTGAAATGTTTTCCACGGTGTTCTGCCCTCTGGCGGTATCGAAATAGTTCATTTTCATTTTCCTCCTCGGTCAAATTTGCCGGATTATATGCCATCCTGCGAAAAGCAATTTCTAGGTTGACAAAAGAGTGTTCGTTGGTAAAGCGCAAACGGCCCGATACTGGCAGCGGAGGGCCTCTCGGAATGATTCCTCAACTATTTGCATAGAATCCGCTAACCAAAAGAACATGGAGAATACATATTGCAAGGAGGATTTGTATGACTGACCGAGAAAAGGTTATTTTTCTCTATGGTTTTCTTTATTGCCAAGCCATGGAGATGCACCAGGAAGGCCTCTTCACCGACCTTTCCCGAAGTGAACTCTGCCGCCTTTTGGCATCGGAAGTTATCAAGGGCATGGGGTAGTTTAACCCGCACGCGCAAAATAGAATCTCGAAATACGCATATCATACTCAGTGCTGAACCCGGCGCCCCGCTGATTCAGCAAATCTCAAAAAGGAGGAATTTCTGTGAAGATTATCAAGAGAAATGGGGAAGAGGCAACGTTTTCTGCCTCTAAAATTGTCAAGGCCATTGAGAGGGCAAACGCGTCCGTTGGCCCCGGTGAAACTCTGTCCAAGGCGTTCGCCACCGCTATTGTGGACGAAATCAAGCAAGAGTTGGCCAAGTCCACCACCCCTCACTCGGTTGAAGACATCCAAGACCGGGTCGTGCTGGGAATCATGAAGGCAGGCAAATACCAGCTTGCCAACAACTACATCGTATACCGCTACCAGCACGAGCAGCTGCGCCGGGCCAACAGCACGGACACCAAAATCATGAGCATTGTCAACGGGACAAACGCTCAGGCAAAGGTGGAAAACTCCAACAAGAACCCGGACATCATCTCTGTTCAGCGGGACTACATCGCAGGAGAGACGTCTCGGGATATTACGGAACGTCTGCTGTTGGACCCCGACATCGTGGATGCGCATAGGAAGGGAATCATCCACTTCCACGACTCCGACTACTTCATTCAGCGTAGCCACAACTGTGACCTGGTAAATCTGGACGATATGCTGCAAAATGGTACCGTCATCAGCGGTACGCTCATTGAGAAACCTCATCGGTTCAGCACAGCCTGCAATATCGCCACCCAGATTATCGCGCAGGTAGCGAGTTGCCAGTACGGTGGTCAATCTATCTCCCTGACCCATCTGGCAAAGTTCGTTGATGTAAGCCGAAAAGCCATCCAAAAGGAAGTCCTGGAGGAAAATGAGGAGGCGGGTGTGGAGATGACCGCCTTCCAGGTCGCACAGGTCGTTGAGCGCCGCCTTCGCCGTGAAGTCAAGGCCGGCATCCAGACAATTCAATACCAAGTACTGACCCTCATGACCACTAACGGCCAGGCTCCCTTCATCACATTGTTCATGTACCTGGGCGAGGCCGGAGATGACCAGCGTCTGAAAGACGACCTCGCCATGTGCATCGAAGAGGTCCTCAAACAGCGCATGGAGGGAGTGAAAAACGAGGCTGGCGCCTGGATTTCTCCTTCTTTCCCGAAGCTCATCTACACGCTGGATGAGGACAATGTTCGGCCTGGCTCCAAATACTACTACCTGACCGAACTTTCTGCCAAATGCAGCGCCAAACGACTCGTGCCTGACTATATCTCTGCCAAGCAGATGCGGCGCCTTAAAATAGATGAGAGCGGCAATGGGCAGGTCTATCCCTGCATGGGCTGCCGCAGTTTCCTGACCCCTTATGTGGACCCGAAAACCAAGGAGCCCAAGTACTACGGCCGCTTCAATCAGGGCGTTGTAACCATCAGCCTGCCGGATGTTGCCCTTAGTTCCGGCGGAGACGAGGAAAAGTTCTGGCAGATTTTCGAGGAGCGGCTGGAGTTGTGCCACCGGGCCCTCCGCCTCCGCCACGAGCATCTGCTGGGTACCGTATCCGACGTTGCCCCCATCTTGTGGCAGCATGGAGCAATTGCTCGCCTGAAAAGGGGAGAAACCATTGATAAGCTCCTCTATGGCAACTATTCCACCATTTCCCTTGGCTATGCTGGCCTTTATGAATGCGTGAAGTACATGACCGGCAAAAGCCACACGGATGATGAGGCAAAACCGTTCGCACTGGCCGTTATGCAGAGGCTAAACGACAAGTGCGCCGAATGGAGGGCAGCCGAGAACATCAGCTATAGCCTGTACGGAACCCCGCTGGAAAGCACCACCTACAAGTTTGCCCGGTGTCTTCAGGAGCGGTTTGGAATTATTCCCGAGGTTACGGCCCATGACTATATCACGAACAGCTACCATGTAAACGTCCGCGAGCCCATCAATGCCTTTCAAAAGCTCAAGTTTGAGGCCGAGTTCCAACATCTGTCTCCGGGCGGCGCTATCAGCTATGTGGAGGTTCCCGATATGCAGGGGAACATCCCGGCGGTATTGTCTTTGATGGAGTTCATCTACGACAACATCATGTACGCCGAATTAAACACGAAGAGCGACTTCTGCCAGGTGTGCGGTTTTGACGGAGAAATCAAAATCGTCGAAGATGGCGGCAAGCTGGTCTGGGAATGTCCCAAGTGCGGAAACCGTGACCAGAACAAGCTGAACGTGGCGCGCCGAACATGTGGTTACATCGGCACCCAGTTCTGGAACCAAGGACGGACAGCGGAAATTCGTGACCGTGTCCTTCATCTGTAAATCCCTTTTTCATGACATCCCCATTGGCTTTGCCAGTGGGGATGTCTGCTCTTGTACCAAAATGAATAATTTTTGCTTTGCATATTATACCTTAACCTATCTATACGGCAAATATTTTAGAAAGGATTTTGTTATGGGGAAAATTTCAACGAAGACCTATCCAGAGAAGGAAGCCCTACTCGACTCAGAGACCCGGAAGGCCCTTGCCGGCAGAATCGAGGTGCTTGATAGGGTCAAAGCCCTGGTTCTGATGCCCTAAATCAACCTGGTCACGCTCCACCAGATTGCTAACTACTATGGCGTGACTTACGAGGCTGCGAAGAAGTGTCTTCTTCGGAATCGTACGGAAATTGAGGAGGATGGAGCCAAAAAGTACACTGTAAAGGATACGGAAGTTTGGAAGGGACAGAATGTCCCCTCCAAAAACTACAGAGGCCGGGTGGAGTACGACTTAGGGGACGGTGTCACCTTGTCCATCCCCAACGGTGGCATCTACCTGTTCTCCAAGCGGGCCGTTCTCCGCTTCGGGATGCTGCTTCAAGGCAGTGAGGTTGCCCGGGAGGTTCGGACACAACTTCTGAACATCTTTGACCAGGCCACAGAAGAGCAGCGCCTGGCGGACCTGGAAGAGGAGAGGGAAATCTACATGCGGTACACCCGGGCCGCCCTGGACGGAAGCAAGGAGGACCTCATTAACGCAGCCAAGGATGCGTTCGACTTCAAAAACCGGCATATCATGAAACTTCAAAAAGACAACAAGATTCTCGCCGGGAAAATCGTCACCTGGACTGATAGGGCCAGCGTCAACAAGGCTATCCGCTACATGGCCGGCCACAGCAGAAAGCCCATCGCTATCCTCTGGAAGGAGCTGTACGACCAGCTTCGCTACAAGTACAGCATGGGCCTTTCTCAGCGCAGCCCCGCACCCTTCATCCAGCACGTCCGCGAGGATGAGTGGGCGAAGGTACAGCAAAGCGTTGTAGCCATGTGCTACCAGCTCGGCATTGGCGCTGATGAAGTCTTGGAGGCGGCTCGGATGTCGGCTTGAGAAGGGATGCGCTCATGGCGCGCGAAATCAATCTGCCCTTCGAGGTTGCCCATAGCAAAGAGGGGGATTTCCTTCGCCAGAAATCTCTCCGTGAGGAGGCAATAAACCGGGCAAGGAAGAACATTCCTGACTTTAGCAACCGAAAAATTAAGCGCTAACATACAGGCCAGTCTACCGGGTCCCCGGCGGGCTGGCCTGTTCCTTTTCTTCTGAATAAGATTTTCATTGTCTGCATATTATCCCGCAACCTACCGAAACCACACCGGAAACAGGAGGAAAACATTATGGAACTCAACGTGCAGTTGGATTATCGCCACCTTTTGCCCATCTGCATCCCCAGAATGCTCAAAAGGGACCTCAAGGAGGCCGCCTTGGCTATTGGGATTGTATCTAATGCCACCCAGCTGCCAAAGATGTCGGCGGCAGAATTGAAGGGTTTTATAATCAAAAATGCCACTCTGGAGCAGGCCCAGAAATTTCGGGAACGGTTCCCCGGGTACTTCGGCCTTTCCTGCCGGGACGCCGAATCCGTCTATGGATTCTCGCTGACAACCGGACAGGCGGAATATCTCGCCCGCCATGGAAGGCTCATCATTGTCGAGCATTTCGTCTCGAAATACACAGGGTTTGAGTGCGACCTCTATTCCCCGGAGAGCCTGGCTGCCCTCGGAAAAGAGGACCTGGCCTGCCCAGACAGCCCGAACTGGGTTAATCAGAGCGTGCTGGTTCAGCAGTTTGGCTGGACAAGGACTATGATTTCAAAATTTCTCCCGGCCCCGAAACTGGAAGCAAATCCCCGCTACCGCAGTGCGCCGGATATGAAGCTATGGCGAATTGAGGACATCGAAGCGGCCATGGCCCGGGATGATTTCCAAGAGGCGGCTGAAAAAGCAAAGGCCAGCAGGGCGGCAGGGAGGAAGGGGGCTGAAACCAGGCGGCAAAAGCTGGCGGCGGAGGTAGATGAAAAATCAAGAACATCCGCATTGTCTCCATGGACGAAAATAGCCTCAGAAAAGCCACCCTTACAGCCAAGCAGAACTGCTACGACTACATTGCTGCCGAGAGGGGCGGAGGCCTCTACGATAACGTTGCGGCCGACGGTGATGAGGAAACCATTCGCCGGTGGATTGTCAACTACATCCGCCACGAACTCACGGACTACGATTATGACCTGTATCACACAAAGGGTCGCACGGGCTGCCATGAACAGTATGGGCGGTACCGCGATGCTGTCCTCGACAAGATTGCGGAAGCCTATCCCAATTATGCGGAGGAGTGCCAGCGGCAGAAAGAACGCATCTGGCAATGAGAAAAGCCCCTGGGGGTTATGACCCGGGGGCTTTTCTGTTAGCCCAGAAGATTGCGGACGCCGGCCTCCTTTGCCCATGCCTTGAGGGCTAGAACATCCTCACCATCAGTTGGAACGATTTTCGAACAGCCAATTTGCTCATCAATGAATTCAATTGTATCATTCACCAGTCCAATGATACAATTGTCAGACATCTTTGTCATGGACGACCCCGGCGCCGACAAAGCAGTCCGCGCTGATGGCCTCCTTCATAGAGAAATCATCGTCATCCTCGGAGTGTTCCCACTCGCCGCTGTCTTAGCAGATGTAGCGGGTATCCCCGTCCAGATAGAACTCCATGTCGGTGGCAGCCTTCTCACCCATGAAGGAAACCTTCATGTCAGCCGTACCGTGCATCTGTTCGTTGGCGGCTTCAGCCTCGAAAGATATTGAGATGGGGATGTTGATGGACATGTTGCCTTGGTCCTCACCATCGGCGGCCACGTTCAGGGGAAAATCGCCGTCTCCCTCCATCCGATAATTGCTGTTATCCGCCTCCTGGCTCTTGGTGATGATATTCTCCGCGCTCAGCTGCCCGAGGGAACAGCCGGTGAGCAAAGAGGCCACTGTGGCAATCGCAAGGATTACCGCCAAAATTTTCTTTTTCATGTACGCGCATGCTTTCTGTAATGTTGATGAACATATTGTATGCAAGGCGGCATATTCCCATTCCGAATGATATAGGGCATGGTTGGCAAAAAAGGAATTCGGCTGCCGGCGGTGGAGGAGCTCATGAGGCCCGATACTGCTAGTTTGGCCCTCTTCCTTAGCAGGAATAAATTCCCAGCTCCCGGCATACAACCAAGAATCGCCTTCCAGCGATTTTGTTCCTTATTCACCACCTGTACAAATCAAGAAAGAAGGTAATCACTTGAAAAAGAAAATCCTAGCACTGTTCCTCTCCATGGTCCTGCTCTGCACCAGCGCCTTTGCCCTGGAACCGGCCTTTGCTGCGGATGACAGCAGCGCAGTCAAGGAGACCGTGGAAACCTACCTCCGGGAATGTACGTCCGGCATCTACTTCCATGAAGCGGACACTGACGCTATTTCCAACACTCTGATGGCCCCTGCGCCCCTGAATGATGAGAGCGCAATTGAGTGGGCAGGGGAGGAGGCCCTCTGCGCCTTTGTGGAAGACACCAGCTTTGACTTGGCTAGAAGCCTTGGCAAAGAAGCTCCCACCATGGACGAGATGCTCCAGGACCTCAATACCCAAAGCACCCGGGTTGCGTTCCTTGGACACCTGTATGAGTCCCAGAACATCACCTACTCCCATTTTGATGCCCAGTACCTTTTCCAAAATATCGAGACAACCAGCGACCATGCGGCCGTGGATGTTCTTGAGGTCCTGAACTACCAGTACAGCGACTGCGGTGAGCCTACCTATGAGGAAATCCGCTACAACATCACGCTGGCCAAGCTGAACGGAGAATGGGTCATTGCCGATGTTATCAGCGATGACCTCTTCTTCCTGCAACACTATGCAGACGCTGATTTCAGCCTGGAGGAGGCCATTGACGGTTATGACGCCGCTGTTGCTGCTGCGGACCTGGTACTGGACGGAGAGGCTATTGAAGCCGATACCGCGGCGCAGACTGCTTCCAACATCGCCTATAACCGCCGGAACGCCGCAAACTACGCCCTGACCTATTCCACCTCCACGGATACAGGCTCTACACCAGAATTCAAGAACGACCTGTTCAATTGGTTCGGCGCCGACTGCATGAACTTTGCAAGCCAATGTGTCTGGGCCGGATTTGGCGGCAGTAACTCCGCCGCGGCCATTCAGAGCGGATACGGCATGGATAAGGTGGGCACCAACTCCGGTAACACCGCATGGTGGTGTAACGCAACTACCGGCACCAACTCCTGGGCCAGCTGCCGGAACTTCCGTCTGTATATCCAGAACTCCGCCGCTTCCTCCGAGAAGGGGATTCTGACGTCTCTGACTCCTTATGCTTACAATTCCGACACCATCGGGACTTCCGCAGAGGACATGATTGGCTCCGTCTTGCATGTGAAAGGCTATAGCAGCGGGAAGCCCGCGGCCGGAGGTCATGCGGTCATCGTAAACAACGCCACTGGCACCAAGCGGTCTGATGTTTATTACTGCTCCTATAACAACTGCGCTAAGAATAAGAAGCTCTCCCTGGGCTTCCCGGTTTCCTCGACCGACACCTACCAGGGCGTCACCGTCATCACGCCCAAGACGTTCCAGGATGGCCAGAACGGGACTCGCTTGTGGGCCGACCTCCTGAACGTGGTTGTTGACCAGACTGTCCCCCGGACACTGACCGGCTACAGCAGTGAGACTATGAAGACCATCCAGATGATTATCCGCAATCCCAACGGCGTGCCCGTGATGGATTACTCCTGGAATAACGTCTCCGGGGTTTCCGCCAGCTTTGCCGGATTCAACATGTCCGGAGAGTGGCGCATCGAGTTGATTGGGACTGACAGCGCAGGAGCCCAAACCAGCTTCTTCTACACCGTCCGCGTGAAATAAGCACAAAAAACCCCCAGTCCGATTGGACCGGGGGATTTCTCTTAGCCAAAAAGGCCCTGCTGGAGCGTGTTATTGATGACCGCAAAGGTGCCGGAGATAACCAGGTTCGAGGACCTGGATATGGCGGCTATCAAACAGGGACTCCGGTTCGGGAAATCCGCAAGCGATAACGGATGGGGCAGCTTCACCAGGATGCTTGCCTACAAAGCCGCGTGGAAGGGCAAGCACATTGTCAAGGTCGGCAAGTGGTTCCCCTCCAGCAAAACGTGCTGCAAGTGCGGCCGCATCCATAAGGAGCTTACATTGGGCGATAGATTATATTGCTGTCCCAAATGCGGCAATCTCATGGACAGGGACCACCAGGCGGCAGTCAATATAGACAAGGAGGGCTTCCGGCTCTTCTGCGCAGCCTGATGGCTGCATGATTTATTAAACCGGTGGTTCACCGGGGATAGCCTGCTGCGCTACGGTTTGGATGGTTGGAATCATCCTGCAAGTCCGGATAAGCAGGAATAAAAGATAAGCAAGCCTACACAAAATCGTAGACTTGCTTGGAAGCTCGGCTACTTGTAGCCGAGTAGTTCACGTTCTCCTTCGTCATATGTAATTTGTCAGAAACAATGTTGACTCATCCTATGCGATTCCACCCAAAACAATTCACCCCGAGCCCAATATGGACCCGGGGTGTTTGGTATCAGCCGTGTTCGCTCACAGTCAGCTTCCTACTCTTTGCCCACTCAGCAAGTATCTTCTTTTCCTCTTCCGTGGCTTCCCGGTTATCGAAGCCTTTGTAATAAAGACAGCAATCATCTTCGTCCACGGTGAGCGTCAGAACAGGCTTATCAGGCTCTTCCGTCTTGCGGAGGAAGCAGACCCGGAACTTGCCTGAGATGACATCACTGATGTAGGAGGCCACGCAATGGCTCTGGCGCCGGCCTTCCTCAACCATGTCGTTAGGCTCGTTTGGAATGACGACCGTCCAATCACTGTTGGAGGAGGTCCAGTTCAGCTTCTTGTAGTTGTCCCCTGCGGTAGCATCTACGAACTTCTTTCTCTCAATTTCATCCAGGCACAGCCGGTAATTCCGCTTTGCCATATCGTGCTGGAGTTTCAGGGACTTCGGGCAGAGTTTCGGTGCGATGTCCATATCCTGGCACATCTTCCGATAGTCTTTCAGAATTTGCCACGCCTCACCGGGGCGCTCAATTCCTTGGTACACGGCAACATCATGCGTCAGGTACTGCATGAGCCGTTCTCTTTCCGCAGTTTTAAGGCTGCAATAGAAAGCAACGAAGTCCCGGAAATACACGCCATTCTTCCCGTTGACCTGGAAATTCGCGTCGATTGCGCTTGCCGCAAGTTCCGCGCCAAATGCCTTATACGCCTTCTGTACGTACTTGAGGTTAGCCTTTCCCCAGAACATATCGCAGAGGACCTTTGGAATCCCGAAGGCCTTCTGCTCGCTTCTTTCTCCAGACTCAATAACGCCCTCCTTGAACGCGATACGCAGCCCATCGCTGACACGCGTTTTGGTTGAATCATCGCCTTTTCTCACGCGATTGTGATAAATCGAGTCAAGCACAGGATAATCTTCCAAGGCCCGAACCACGTTTGCCATCGACGTGGTATCGACAACTGACCTGGCCCATCTCAGCTCACGATAAAATGGGCTCCTGTAGAGCGGAGTCTCAGCCCACGCATGGTCATCCAGGCTGATATAGGTGAGCGCAGCCGAGACCTTGGTCTTGCTCAGCTTCACCTCTTTGCCGTCCACCACAAGCCTTTCGACATGGGGACTGGGGTACATTGCAACGGTGACTTCGTACCGCCGGAATTTCCCTGTTTCCGCACCATCGTTAATGATGGCCTCTTTCAGGAAGATGATGCGGGAGTCATCCCAGTCTGCCAGCCGCACGTCATAGAGGCAGCCCTCTTCAAACTTCTGGCAATACGTGAATTCGCCATTACGAGCATCCTCCTCGGAATAAAGCCAAACATGGCCATACGGGTCACCGCAGCGCGGACAGGCAAGGTTGCCCATCTTTGGCTCCATCTTATGCCTGTTGTCTCCTTCCCAATCCGGGTCACCCTTGCGCATGATGGGGAAAACTTCCCCACAGGTGCAGGTCCCAAGAACCTCTCCGTCAACGTGGATTTCCCTGCATAGGCCGTATTTTGGATACTCCTTCTTAACCAAGTCCCTCTGCATAACGTAGAACATAATATGTACCCTCCTCAAAGTTGTGTTTCCTGCTTGGTTTTGGAGGAATCGTATGCAAGGGAGGAGAATCCGATTCTGGCGCAAGATGGTAGCAAAAAGCCCCTGGCCCACAATGAGGACAAGGGTTGATGGAGTAGCCTCCTAGAAAGGTCGTCGGGCAAACATCGAGAGCCACGCAATGCAAACAGACTGCAAATTCTTGGGTCGCGGGGCAGGGGAGAGAGGGAGGAGCAAGACCTTTCCGCAGGAGCAGAATGGGGGGCAAAACAAAACGAAGAGCCAGCCTCCTTGGATGAGGAACCCTTCGAAAAAGCGAGCCAGCGAGCCTCGAGGCAAAACCCCGACGAGAAAGCAGGGGCATGCAGGCCAGGAGACAAGACAACAGGAGACGAATCAGCCAAAAACCAACGAAGAATGAGTTTTTGTTTTCGTTGCAGTCCTTCCTGAAGCTATTACTGCTATAAGCCACCTCCAACTGCTTTTCAGCTAAAAGCCAGTTTCTTGAAGCAATTTCTGCTCAAAATTCAAAATTTTCGAGAATCGCCACTTCCTGAAGCTATATAGCTACAAGCCACTTACCTACTCTGTTTTAGCTTCAGGCTACCTTCTTGAAGCTGTTTCTGTTTCGGGGAGTTGTGTTTG